>Ga0315904_10001226_pt1 | contig 40388 bp, 42 predicted proteins | sample LakEriMetagenome_6_FD_203529 | JGI IMG/M metagenome (GOLD analysis project Ga0315904, IMG submission 203529) | Freshwater fungal communities from buoy surface, Lake Erie, Ohio, United States - Buoy 12 MA120 | ecosystem: Environmental > Aquatic > Freshwater > Lake | place: USA: Lake Erie, Ohio... | reverse complement strand
TAATAATACCTCAAATTTTATCACAGCTACTTTTAAAAACACTGGATATACTCCAATAACAAACCTTACTATTAATTATAAAATGGCAAATGGACCTGTTGTTTCTGAAACAAAAATTTTATCCCCGGCATTAAATTATTTAGATAGCAAAGAGTTAACCTTTACCGTTCCTTACAGTTCATCAACAGCACTTTACAATACCTTTAAAATCTGGCCGACTTTTATTAATAGCCAGCCAGATGCTTTAACCTTAAATGATACCGTTTATGGAGCTATTACCATTTTATCATCTGTGCCAGCAAAAAAAGTATTAGTTGAATCGTTTACGAGCGCTTCTTGCGGTTGGTGTCCTGATTCATACTCAACATTAAAATCTATTGTTACCACTAATACAAATGTTGTAGCGGCAGCTATTCATGATAATGATAATATGTCTTCTTCCTCAAATAATACTCTTATTGCTGATTATTCGCCAACCTTTCCAAGTGCAAGTATTGATCAATATTATTATTCATCACTTAACTCAGTGAGTATCGAAAAAAATAACTGGAACGCCATTATCAATCAGCGTCTAGCGATGAGAGTACCCGCTACCGTTACTGTTAGCAATGTTAGTTATAACGCAGGTACACAGCAAATTGATGCGACCGTGTCGGCAACCTTTTATGGTGATGTAAAAGGAGATTATCGTTTAAATTTATATGTTAAGGAAAATAACATTTACGGTCCATTAACAGATAATACAGATAACCAATGGAATCAACATAGTTTTCTATTTAATGTTCCTTCTTCTCCTTACTATCAATTAGGATCTTACTTAAATCCAACCACTAACTTATTATCTGGCGTTGATTTTAAACACCAGTATACTATTAACCAAATGCTAGATGGAGCTTATGGGGCAGCGGGTATTATTCCAGTAAATGGTTCTACAAACGGAATGACATACACAAAAAATTATTCATACACATTGCCTTCAGCTACTAGCGGAGAATTCAGATACAATGTCGATAATATTTATTTAATTGCTGTGTTAAGTGAATACACCGCTGATACTAAAACAAGAGCTGTTTTAAATGTTGCTGAAACAAAATTAAATTCAAATGCAGAAGTATTAGTATCAGTAAAAGAATTAACTGCAAAAGATATTCAACTAAATGTATTTCCAAATCCAACTTCTGATGTTTGTTACTTAAATTATAAAACAAGCAATGACGAATTTGTGACTGTAAATGTATTTAATGCATTAGGTGAGCTAGTGTATATGGAGAGTAAGCATGTAAATGCAGGAAACGTTTCTCACGAACTAAATTTAAAAGAATTAAATTCTGGAAATTATAGCGTACAAGTATCTTTTAAAAATAACAGCATTACAAAAAAATTAACCATCATTAAATAACACAATGATTGTAATTACAGGAGCAGCAGGTTTTATAGGCAGTTGTTTAATTAGTAAATTAAACCAAGAAGGTCACGAAAATTTAATTTTAGTAGACGATTTTTCGCAACTACAAAAAATTGATAATTACCATACAAAAAACTTCGTTCATAAAATTGAGCGTTCTCATTTTTTAGAGTGGTTTGAAGAACATGCTGCCGAAGTAACTTTTGTTTACCATATTGGCGCTCGCACCGACACCACTGAGTTTAATGTAGAATTATTTAATGAGTTAAACTTAAACTACACAAAATCTATTTGGAACACTTGTACTAAACATTTTATCCCTTTAGTTTACGCTTCATCGGCTGCAACTTATGGTTTAGGTGAATTTGGTTATGATGATGATGAAACTAAAATAAATTTATTAAAGCCACTAAATCCTTACGGAGATAGTAAAAATGATTTTGATAAATGGGCCATCACACAAAAAGCTTGTCCGCCAAAATGGGCTGGCTTTAAATTCTTTAATGTTTACGGGCCAAACGAATATCATAAAGGACGAATGGCTTCAGTGATTTTCCATTCCTTTAATCAAATAAACGAAAAAGGTCAAGTAAAATTATTTCGTTCGCATAATCCAAACTACACAGATGGCGGGCAATTACGCGACTTTGTGTACGTAAAAGATTTAGTTGATGTATTATATTTTACTTACGGAGAAAATATCAAAAGCGGAATTTACAATTTAGGAAGCGGCAAAGCTCGACCGTTTTTAGATTTAGCAAAAGCAACCTTTAAAGCATTAGGTAAAGAACCAAATATTGAATTTATAGATACGCCTATTGATATCAGAGATAAATATCAATACTTTACAGAAGCTAATATGAGTAAATTGATTGCTCAAGGATACACTAAGCCCTTCACAAGTTTAGAAGATGGTGTGCATGATTATGTGACCAATTATTTGATTGGTAAAAAGTATCTTTAAAATAAAAACAACATCGTTTGCACAATTAATAATCCATCTACCCATAAATAGTAGTAAAAGGAATGTCGTTTGTCGTTAGTAAAAATTACTGTGGCAATCACAAGTAATCTTAAAACGATAGAACTGAACAAAAATTGGGTTGGATGATTAAATAGGTAAAAAGAAATAAATCCTCCAGTTACAAAAAATAGGCACATCAGTTTAGTGATATTGCTTCCAAATTTATTGGCATAGGTATTAACTCCTGATAAAAAATCATTCACTGAATCTTTAATATCAAACAGTAAACATAATACCGATATAAAACAAAATTGCGATACAACAAACCATATACTGTGTTCTGTCAGTAGTTTATTTTCAATTAAAGGCACTACACTGCAACTAATAACCCACACCAACGAAATTAAAAATGGTTTAATGTATCCATGTCTTCTTAAATTAAAAGGCGGTAAATAATATAATGTAGAAACCACTTCGGCGCCAATCATAATGCCAATGGATGTCCAACTTAAGCTGTTACATAAAAACAAAACAATTAAAAGCGATAATCCAACACTTATTAATAGCGTTTTTTTGTGTTTAATCAGCCATTGAGAACGTTCTTCATGAACATTGTTTTGATTAATCATATAACCACGTTGCACATTGTATTGCAAGTAAGTTGATAATAAAATAAAAAGTAAATAAGAGTTATTAGCAAAGTTTAATGGAATAGCAAACAAACGATAGGTTAAAAACACTTGTGCTAAGGCACAAATAGCAATAAAAACATTAGCATACACTAATATTTTTACAAATGGATTGGATATGAACCAATTAGTTTTCAAAAATCTCAAAGGCATTTTGCGAAGTAATAGATGCCACTTCTTCAATACTTATATTTTTTATTTGAGCAATTTTCTCCGCTACTAAAGGTAAATAAGCACTTTCGTTACGTTTGCCACGATACGGAACTGGTGCTAAATATGGTGCGTCCGTTTCTAAAACTATATCATGAATATTTAATTGCTCGACTACTTTATCTAAACCTGAATTTTTAAAGGTAACAACGCCTCCAATTCCTAATTTAAAATTACCTAATGAAAGTACTTGTTGTGCTTGAAAAATATCGCCACTAAAACAATGAAATATTCCTTTAGGAAGTTTATCATAGGATTTTAAAATTTCGAAGATTTCATCAAAGGCATTTCTGCAATGAATAACCACAGTATAATTATATTCTAATGCCCAAAATAGTTGTTCTCTAAAAGCCAACTCTTGTTCTTTAATAAAAGTTTTGTCCCAGTATAAATCCATGCCAATTTCTCCAATAGCCGAAAATCGTCGTAAATCAAGCCATCTTTTTACAATGTCTAATTCTTCTCTATAATTTTCTTTTACCGAACAAGGATGCAAACCCATCATCGGGAAGCAATGCTCTGGGAAATGGACTTCGAGCGCTAACATACCTTCAATGCTGGAACTATCTACATTTGGCATATAAAATTTTGATACGCCTTTTTCCATTGCCTGATTAATAGATGCTATTCTATCTTCGTTAAATTCTTCTGAATAAAGGTGTGTGTGGGTATCTATCAACATTGAAAAAATTGGTTATTTTTGTTGTAAATTTAATCATCATGAAGAAATTATTAGCATTTATTTTTTTAGCATCCATCATCCTTTTTAGCGAATGTAAAAAATATCCAGAAGGGCCTGCCATTAGCTTAATAAGCAAAAAAGAACGCATGGCAAATGAATGGCGATTATCTAAGTACCTAGAAGATGATATTGACAAGACTTCTGATTTCAATAATATATTTACTAAATTCGAATTTAATACTACTAAAGCTGGCGAATATACTATTAACAGACAATATTTCTCCGTTGTATCTACCACCGAAATGGGCAAATGGTCGTTTTCTGGAGATAAAGAAGACTTAATCCTACAGCCTACTTATATCAATACAGGAACATTACCAGAGAAAAGTTCATGGCAGATACTAAAGTTAAAAGAAGATGAACTTTGGATTAGAAACTTTGACTCTAACGGTAAAAAAACTGAATATCATTTAAAACCATAGAGTTTGAAAATTTTAGTTGTTCGTTTTAGCTCTATTGGTGATATCGTTTTAACAACGCCTATTTTACGTTGTTTAAAGCAACAACTAAAAGATGTAGAACTTCACTATGTAACCAAACATAGTTTTTTATCGGTGATAGAAAATAATATTTATGTAGATAAGGTATTTGCCATTAAAGATTCTTTAAAAGATGTCATCCCACAATTAAAAAAAGAAAACTACGATTATGTGATTGATCTTCATCATAACGTTAGAACATTAAGATTAAAAACAGCTTTAGGGAAAAAATCATTTTCGTTCAATAAACTTAATTGGGAAAAGTTTTTGATTGTTAACTTCAAGAAAAACAAACTGCCCAATTTACATATCGTTGATAGATATTTTGAAACCCTACAATCTTTAGGAGTAAAAAATGATGGCAACGGGTTAGATTACTATATTAATGAAAAAGATGAAATAGATATTCCATCTACTTTACCAACTCTATTTCATGAAGACTACAATGTACTAGTAGTTGGAGGTTCATACTTTACAAAACAAATCCCTATCAATAAATTAAAAGAAATCTGCACTAAAAGTATACTGCCTTTAATTTTATTAGGTGGTAAAGAAGATGCTGCCATTGCCGAACAAGTATATCAGTTTCACAAAAACAAAACGATTAACTTGTGTGGTAAATTAAATTTAAATCAATCAGCCTCCATTATTCTGCAAGCAAATAAAGTTATAACATCTGATACGGGCTTAATGCATATTGCAGCGGCCTATAAAAAAGACATTATTTCTTTATGGGGCAACACTATTCCTGAATTTGGAATGGGGCCTTATTTAGCAGGTAAGAATTCCCAAATACTAGAAGTAAAAGGTTTATCATGTAGACCATGCTCAAAATTAGGATACAAAAAATGCCCCAAAGGGCACTTTAAATGTATGAACGATATTGAAATAAAAAGTATTTAGTCTTGCACAAATAATGCTTTTAACTCAGTAGCATCATCTGGTTTCATTCTTCCTCCTAAAATCAATGATAATTGACGACGACGCAAAGCGCCTTCATAACGCTTTTTCTCTTCATCCGTTTCAGGAATTAATGGTGGCACTGGTAATGGCGCACCATTTTGATCAATCGCTACAAAAGTAAAAATAGCTTCATTACATTTTGTTCTATTGCCTGTAATTCTATCTTCAACAAACACATCGATATGCACTTCCATACTGCTAGTAAAAGCACGAGATACTTTTGCCTCAAGCGTTACCACAGAGTTTTGCTTGATAGGGTTATCAAACGACACATGATTAATTGAAGCAGTAACAACTACTCTACTTGAGTGCCTTCCTGCAGCAATAGCAGATGTAATATCCATCCATTGTAATAACTTACCTCCAAATAAATTTCCTATATGATTTGTATCGTTAGGTAATACAACTTCGGTATTAATAGTTAACGATTCTTTTGCTGTTTTTCCCTTCATGTGTTTTATATTATGAGTATAAAAGTACTACCTTTGTTTTAAATATAATAATATGGATTATTTATATATTAAAGCACTTCATGTCATTTTCGTAGTATGCTGGTTTGCAGGCTTATTTTATATGGTAAGATTATTTATCTATACCAAAGAAGCTAATGAGCGAGAAGAACCTGCCAAAAGCATTTTAACTACTCAATTAACCTTAATGCAAAAAAAATTGTGGTTTATTATCACATGGCCAGCTTTTATAGGGACCTTTATTTTTGGAACTTGGATGTTAATTTTAAACCCAGCTATTTTATCTTTTCCATGGATGTGGCTTAAATTAATCTTTGTAGGATTATTAGCACTGTATCATTTACAATGCCACGCTTATTACAAACAACAAAAAGCAGGTATTTTTAAACCATCCTCTTTTAAGTTGAGATTATTTAATGAACTAGCGACTATATTTTTAGTAGCAATTGTATTTTTAATTATAGTGCGTTCTACTGGAGGTTTAGTTTGGGGAATGTTAGGTTTATTTATTTTTGCTGCATTACTAATGGGTGGCGTATTTATTTATAAAAGACACCGACGAATTACGGAAGAGAAAGAGAAAAATAATACACCTCCAACAATACTAAATAACTAGCACAAATTAAACTTGTTCTAGCATAAATAAATTATCATGGAACAACGAAAAAAAATTATTTTAATTGGTGGTGGCTTTGCAGGATTGCATTTAGCCCAACAATTAAACAGTAGTGCATTTGATGTGTTATTAATTGATAAACAAAATCATCATCAGTTCCAACCACTCTATTATCAAGTAGCAAGCGCACGACTAGAGCCTTCTAATATTTCTTTTCCGTTTCGAAAGATTTTTCAAAAGTCAAATAACATTCAAATACGTTTAGCGGAAGTTACTAAAATTGTTTCTTCTGAAAATAAAATAGAAACTTCTATTGGCGATTTTAATTACGATTATTTAGTGATTGCCACAGGTTGTAAAACTAATTTTTTTGGAAATGAGCAAATTCAAAAACATGCTCTCTCAATGAAAACAACGGAAGAAGCCATTGAAATTAGAAATAGCATTTTATTAAGTTTTGAAAAATACATTTCAGCTAAAGACCACGAAAAAGAAGCTCTTTTAAATATTGTCTTAGTTGGGGCTGGCCCTACAGGTGTTGAATTAGCAGGTGCTTTTAGTGAAATGAAAAAATATATTTTACCAAGAGATTATCCGCATATAGATTTCTCAAAACTAAAAGTGATTTTATTAGATGGTAGTAAAAATACACTCAATAGCATGAGTGAAGAGTCAAAACAAGCTTCCAGAAAATATTTAGAAGAAATGGGCGTTGTAATTAGAACAGAAACGGTCGTCACAAATTACGATGGTTTAACCGCTACGCTTAATACAGGTGAAACCGTCTTAACCAATAATTTAATTTGGGCAGCTGGTGTAACAGGTAATGTTATTGAAGGAATAAATCCGGAAAACATTATCCGCAACCGATATAAAGTTGATAGGTATAATAAAATACAAAGCACGCAAAACATTTATGCTATAGGAGATATTGCTTATATGGAAACGCCATTTTATCCAAACGGGCATCCACAATTAGCAAACGTAGCCATCAATCAAGGGAAAAATTTAGCTTCCAATTTTTTAAATTTATTAAAAGGGAAGCCTCAAAAAGAATATGAGTATAAAGATTTAGGTTCGATGGCAACTATTGGAAAATATAGAGCCGTGGTAGATTTACCATTTATTAAATTTCAAGGTTTTTTTGCTTGGTACGTGTGGATGTTTTTACACTTGATGTTGATTTTAAGCGTAAGGAATAAATTGTCAATCTTTTTTAATTGGGCATGGAGTTATTTAATGAAAGATTCATCGTTGCGATTAATTTTGAAACAGAAGAAGTAAATTATACTAAAGCTGCAATTGCGTTTACACAATTTACGCCATCCATGGCGGCACTTACAATGCCACCGGCATAACCAGCACCTTCAGCACATGGATATAAATTTTTGATTTGTACATGTTGCAAGTTGAACTTATCTCTTGGTATACGAACGGGTGTTGATGTACGAGATTCAACGCCAACAATGATGGCTTCGTTACTCACATAACCGCGCATTTTATTATTAAATGCTTTAAAGCCTTGTTGTAATGTCGTTCCTATCATTTTACCCAACACATCATTCATTTGAACCGATTGCGTGCCTGGTTGATAAGAGCAATCAATCAATTTTGAACTCACTTTATTATTGACAAAGTCTTGCAAATTTTGCGCAGGAGCTGTTTGCGTTTTGCCTCCCATTTGCCAAGCTTTATGTTCAATTTCCCTTTGTAATTGCAAGCCCGCTAATGCACCATGTTTTTTATAAGGTTCAAAATCTATCATCTCTAAGCCAACTACAATTCCACTGTTTGCGAATGGATTATTTCGTTTAGATGGACTCCAACCATTAGTAACTACTTCCTCTTGAGCTGTAGCGCATGGTGCAATAATTCCACCAGGACACATACAAAACGAATACACACCATGTCCTTGCACTTGATGCACTAAGCTATAAGAGGATGCGGGCAAATAAGAACGCTTAGAAACCACTTCGTCATGCGTGTTGCAACTGTATTGAATTTTATCAATGAACTCTTGTGGATGTTCTACTCGAACACCTAAAGCAAAAGGTTTCGCTTCAATGGCAATTTTCTTTCTATCTAACAATTCATAAATATCTCTGGCCGAATGGCCTGTTGCTAAAATTAAGTGGGAACAAGCGTGTTCGATTTCCTGCTTCTCCCCTTCGACTCCGCTCAGGGTGACAGACGCTAACTGTTCAATAATTACAGAGGATATTTTATCTCCACTATAATTAATATCCACTAACTTAGAATGAAAATGAATTTCTCCCCCATGCTTGATTATTGTTTCACGCATGTTAGAAATAATTTGCGGCAATTTATTGGTTCCAATATGAGGATGTGCATCTACTAGAATCACATCATCGGCACCATGAAACACAAAAGTTTTTAAAATATGTTCAATATCTCCGCGCTTGCTCGAACGTGTATATAACTTACCGTCGCTATAGGTTCCTGCTCCGCCTTCTCCAAAACAATAATTACTTTCAGGATTAACAATATGCTCTTTATTAATAGCCGCTAAGTCTCTTCTTCTTTCCCTAACATCTTTTCCTCTTTCAAATACAATTGGTTTAATGCCAATTTCTAAACAACGTAAAGCTGCATACAAACCTGCTGGACCAGCGCCAATAATCGTAATTGATTTCTTTGCACTTGACACATCGTGATATTGAATTCCTAAATCATCATCAGTAACGGGTTCATTAATCCAAACTGCTAATTTTAAATTCACTTTAATGTTTCGAGAGCGAGCATCAATACTGCGACGCAAAGGCTTGATAAAAAATGTGTCGGTTGATTTTAAAGATAATTGCTCAGCAACTTCTTGTTTTAATAATTGCTCATCATAAGCAATGTGAGCCGCAATGGCTAAGTTTAATTCTTTTTTCATGTGCAGAAACTATTATTTTTTATCTGCCACATGGAATACGTCATGCGATTTAATTTAAAATCATATTGGCGCATGACTATTTCATAATGGAAGATTTTTATTCTTCAGGTTAGTGCTTCAAAAGTACAAAATGTTCCCTAAAATAAAAAGCCTCGCTGTTTAATTAACGAGGCTTACTTAATATGATCAAAAATAATTACCCTTCAAACGTAATAGAAAAAATAACCATTCTTGAGTTGACTTTATCTATGCTTTTTGTAAATATATTATTTAAAGGTTGAAGAAGATTTTTTGTTCCTTGAAGTAATTTAATTTCTAAGCCTAACTTAAAGTATTCCAAATAAAAATCTACACCTGCGCCTCCGCTATAAAAAAAATCGTCACGTTTTAATTGCACGGCATCATCTAACTCATTTGCTCCGCCAATAGCTTGACCTTTTTTCTTAGATACTAAATCTAATGTATAGCCTCCGCCTCCAATCACATAAGCGCCAAAATTATCTAAACGCTTAGATTGTAGTTTAATTTCTAATGGCAAAATAATAAATGTAGACTCAACACTTTTCTTAAATATTTTTGTACTATCTCTATTTGCATTTTGCAAAGTGTACTCTAAGTTTCTTGAAGCAAAGCTGATATTTGGAGTAAATCTTAATCTTAAATATTCTTGTAATCTAAAATCCGAAATGATTCCTAAAGCAAAACCGGGATCTGACTTGGTATAAATAGTTTTCATTCCGTATTTAATATCACCGATAATTGTATCCGGCATCGCTGAGTTTTTCACAGTGTTTATTCTAAAGTCTGTTTTATTGTATGCCAAAGCAAAGCCAAAATGAACTCTGTTTTTATAAAACTTAGGTAAATTAACGCCACTTTCTTCTTTGTGCTGAGAAACAGCTTGAAAAAACAAGATGATAAAAAAGAATATGTATAAAAAATGTTTCAAGATATTTTATTAAACGTATTTAAATAAGATTTATTATCCTAATGATTCGAGGGATCCGAATTTTCACTTTCAACTACTACAGTGGATTCAGGATTACTAGTTTTTGTTTTAAAAAAGATTCCTTGAAACACTAAAATAATACCTACACCAAATGAAATGGCCATATCCGCAAAATTAAAAATGGCGTTAAAAAATTCGAAATGCTCACCTCCCCAAATTGGAAACCAAGTAGGGAAATTACCTTCGTAAATTGGGAAATAAAACATGTCAACTACATGTCCTTGAAGAAATCCAGCGTAACCCCCGCCAGCTGGCATAAAAGCCGCTACATCATATTCAGAACTTGGACCAAATACTAAACCATAAAAAGCCGAATCTAAAATGTTTCCTAAAGCTCCAGCTAAAATTAACGACACGCAAATAATAAAGCCTTTGTGCTCTCCCTCATTCACAATTTTTTTTATGTAAAAAGCCCCTGCAAATACGGCAGCTACTCTAAATAAACTTAACGCGATTTTTCCATAATCACCACCAAACTCTAAGCCCCAAGCCATGCCAGGATTTTCGGTAAATGTAATTCTACACCAATCAAAAAAACGATGAACTTCTCCAATAGGATAGTTTGCTTTAATGTATAGCTTGATACATTGGTCAATAAACAATACTGCAAAAACAGTTATTATTGGAAGTTTGTATTTTTTAAGCATAGAGCCTATAAAAGCAAAAAGGTTATCTTACAAAGATAACCTTTTAGTTGAATGTTGGGTAGTTTTAGCTTGATTGATTTAACTTCGCATCAATACCTAAAGTAGCGTGAGGAACAACTCTTAAACGTTCTTTTGGAATTAATTTTCCAGTTACGCGGCAAATACCATACGTTTTGTTTTCAATACGCATTAAGGCATTTTTCAAATTTACGATGTATTTTTCTTGACGAATCGCTAATTGAGCTGTTTCTTCTTTTGATAATACATCAGATCCATCCTCCAATAACTTAAAAGAAGGAGACGTATCATCGGTACCATGATTATCGGCATTAGATAATGTTTGTTTCAACAAATCATAATCCATTTGTGCTTCTTTTAATTTTTCGATAATTAATTCTTTGAACTCTAATAATTCTTTATCAGAATAACGACTTCTATCATCCTTTGTGTTTAAGAAAGGCTTCGGTTGCACCGCTTGAGGTTTTTTAATTAGCGGTTTTGTAATATCAATATGTAAAGGTCTGTTTCTGATATAAGATTCAGAACCTGACGAACGTCCTTCGTTTTTCTTTCTACGACCACGGCCACGTTTTTCAGGAATTTCATCATCATCATCATCGTCTAAAGGAATACCGCCACCTTCTAAATCCAATACTGGAGCTTCATCCAAATCAACAACGGCATCATCATCATCTTCTGGCTTCTCGTAATCATCTTTTACGTCCACATCAGAGTCATCATCTTCCTCTTCTGGCTCAATATCATCTTCCTCATCGTCATCGCCTTTTTTACCTTTTTTAGAAGGCTTTGCAGCTTTCTTTGAAGGTTTAGCGCCTTTTTTTGCTACCGCATCAATTGGCTTTCCAACAACTTTTGTCGCGCCTTGGCGCGATATTTCTTTAACTGCTTTAGTTGGTTTTGCAGGTGCTGCTATTTTTTTAGTAGGCTTAGCAGCAACTTTAGCTACTGGCTTTGCTACTTTTTTCTCAACTTTTTTTGGGGCAGTCACGCTAGGGCGTGATTGTTTTGGAGCTGGTTTTGCAGCTTTTACTACTTTTTTTGCGGGAACTTTAGTCACTTTTTTTGGGGCTGGTTTTGGTGCTGGTTTTTTTGCAACAGCTTTTTTAGCTATTGGTTTGGCAACTACTTTTTTAGCTGCCGGTTTTGGAGCAGGCTTACTTGCTTTTTTAGCAGGTTTAGCCACAGCTTTTTTAGGTGCTGGTTTTGCAGCAGCTTTTTTAGGTGCTGGTTTTGCAGCAGCTTTTTTAGGTGCTGGTTTGCTTGCTTTTTTAACAGGCTTTACAATTTTCTTTGCCATATTCTTAACTTAAAATTAATTTAACTTTTCAATAGAAATAAGGGTAGATACCAATTCGTCAACTTCAACAGAATTTGCGGTGGCGGCGGACAAATTTTGTACCACTTGTAAATCTCCTGTCAGAGTTTCGGCGCAAATATAGTTCAAATTATTCTGAATGGCAGTATCGAGAGCATCATTTTGTTGAATTTTAACCAAAATCTTGTCTGTTACGTCTAAACCACTGTCTTTACGTAAGTTTTGAATACGATTCACTAATTCTCTGGCTAAACCTTCCTCTTTTAAGGAATCTGATAAAGTCACATCCAATGCAACCGTTATTTGCCCACTATTGGCTACTTTCCAGCCAGGAATATCTACCGGAATGATTTCTACATCTTCGCCTTCTAACACAATTTCTTCACCTTCCACGTTCATCTTAAACTGTCCTGTTTTTTCAATTCCAGCGATAATTGTCTCGCCATTATCTTTTGCAAAGGCTTGAACCGTTTTCATATGTTTGCCACATTTTGCACCCAAAGTTTTAAAATTCAACTTCAAATTCTTCACGATATGCGCTTCTTCTTCGGTGACAAATTCTAACTCCTTTACATTTACCTCCGCCAAGATAATATCTTTTACCGCTTCCACATGCTGTCTGAATTCATTATCTAAAATAGGAATACGAATTTTCTGCAATGGCTGACGAACTCTTAAATTTTCTTTCTTACGAATAGATAAAATCATAGAAGAAATTTTTTGCGCCATCTCCATACGTTTTTCTAAACTACTATCAATAATGCTTAAATTAACTTTTGGATAATTCGTTAAATGCACTGAATTCATTTCTCCAGATACATCATTTAAATTTTGATATAACCAATCTGCAAAGAATGGTGCTATTGGACTCATCAATTGCGACAAGGTATTTAAACATTCGAATAATGTTTCGTACGCTGCTTTTTTATCGTCGCTCATATCGCCTTTCCAGAAACGACGACGAGATAAACGAATGTACCAGTTACTTAAATGTTCATCAACAAATTCTTCAATATAACGAGCTGCTTTATGTGGTTCAAATGTTTCATATTGTTCTGTGACATCTTTAACCAATGAATTTAATTTTGATAAAATCCAACGGTCTAATTCAGAACGGTTACTAACGTTTACCGTATTGTTTAAATCAATCACGAAGTTGTCGACATTCGCATATAAAGCAAAAAATCCGTATGTATTATAAAGCGTGCCAAATAATTTACGTTGTACTTCACCAATTCCTTCTACATCAAATTTTAAATTATCCCAAGGCGCGGCGTTTGCAATCATGTACCAACGAGTAGCATCAGCTCCATATTTTTCAATCGTTTCAAATGGGTCAATTGCATTACCTAAACGCTTACTCATTTTGTTTCCGTTTTTATCTAACACTAATCCGTTAGATACCACATTCTTGTATGCTACTGAATCAAAATTCATCGTCGCAATAGCATGTAGAGTAAAGAACCATCCACGTGTTTGATCTACTCCTTCTGCAATAAAATCAGCTGGATAATATTTTTTATCGTCAATTAATTCTTTGTTCTCAAATGGATAATGCACTTGTGCATAAGGCATAGCGCCCGAATCGAACCACACATCAATTAAATCAGGCTCACGGAATAATTTTTTTCCGTTTTTCTCTAAGACAATATTATCAGCGTATGGCTTATGTAAATCAAAGGTATCGTAATTCTCTGCTGTAAAGTTTCCTGGTACAAATTTCCCTAATGGATTCTCTGTCATGAAACCTTTAGCTATTGAATTTTCAATTTGATTTTTTAACTCTTCTGCACTACCAATAACTATTTGTTCTGAGCTATCTTCGCTTGTCCAAATAGGAATGGGAATACCCCAAAAACGAGAACGAGATAAATTCCAATCATTTAAATTTTCTAACCAGTTACCAAAACGACCAGTTCCAGTAGCTTCCGGCTTCCAATTAATGGTTTTGTTTAATTCAATCATACGGTCTTTTGCAGCCGTTGATTTAATAAACCAAGAATCTAATGGATAGTATAAAACGGGCTTGTCAGTTCTCCAGCAATGAGGGTAACTATGCTCGTAAGTTTCTTTCTTAAATAATTTTCCTTCTTCTTGTAATTTTAAAACAATACGTTCGTCAACACTTAAGTAAGCTTTTAATTCTTTGATCTTTCCTGTTGCTTCTAAAATTTGTTTTTGTTTTTCAAACTCAACTTGTTTTTCAGCATCCGTATGATAAGCTTCTTTTACATATTCTTCGCCATACAAAAATGTTCCATCTTTTATTTCAGGTAAAAAGCGGCCGCGTTTATCAACTAAGGTTAAAGAACCAATTCCGTTTTGTTTAGCTACTCTAAAGTCATCCGCACCAAAGCTAGGAGCAATATGAACAATACCAGTACCATCCGTTGTTGTGACGAAATCTCCAACAATTACTTTAAAAGCATCGCCATCTGTTGGTTGAACAAATGGTAGTAATTGTTCGTAGGAGATTCCTTCTAAATCTGAACCCTTGCAATGATTCACAATTTTAAAAGGAATATTTTTGTCGCCAACTTTATAATCTTCGAATTTTAAATCCGTATGTTTTTCAGAAAAATATTTGTTAACTAAATCTTTTGCTAATACAACCGTTTGTAGACTTCCGCTGAATGGATTAAAGCTTTCTATAAACACATAATCAATATCTTTTCCTACAGCTAATGCCGTGTTTGAAGGTAATGTCCAAGGAGTCGTCGTCCAAGCTAGAATGTATAAATCTCCGTTAACTTTAAACTTTGAATCTTTTACTTTGAACTGCACGGTTGCCGTTCTATCCTTCACATCACGATAACAACCTGGTTGATTTAATTCGTGAGAAGATAAACCGGTACCTGCTGCTGGTGAGTATGGTTGAATAGTAAAGCCTTTGTATAATAAGCCTTTGTTATTCATATTTTGCAATAACCACCATACACTTTCAATGTATTTGTTATCGTAAGTAATGTAAGGGTCTTTCATATCAACCCAGTAACCCATTTTAGCGGTTACATCTTCCCACTTGTCAGTATACTTCATTACTTCCTTACGGCAAGCTTTGTTATAATCCTCCACCGAAATAAATTTTTTGCTACTCGGATTTCCAATATCTTCTTTTGTAATTCCTAACGATTTTTCAACGCCAAGCTCAATAGGCAAACCGTGAGTATCCCAACCTGCTTTACGTTTTACTTGATAACCTTGTAAGGTTTTGTATCTGCAAAAAATATCTTTAATGGTACGTGCCATGACATGGTGAATACCAGGCATTCCGTTAGCACTTGGCGGACCTTCGTAAAACACCCAAGGTGTTTTTCCTTCGCGGGTAGAAATGGATTTTCCAAAAGTGTCTTTTTCTTTCCAATAATCTAAAATGTCTTTACTTATTTGTGATAAGTTTAGTTGGTTGTATGTAGGGTACTTTTTCATGTTTTTCAGAGTAATGAGTGATGAGATTTGAGTGATAAGTGGCGCTATCCACTAATCACCAATTACTTAGCACTCAATTTAAGGGTAGCGAATGTACAAAAAAAATGTGTAATGTTAAATTAATCGTTTAGGGATTAAAAAGTTGAAAAATATATGTGAAAGCCAAATTTTTTCATAATTTTATTTAAAAATTTAATCCCATGAAAAAAGTAATATATCTTATTTTAGTGTCCCTTACTTCGCCGGTAATAGCTCAAGAAAGCAACACTTGGCGTATTGGCTTGCAATGGGGAGGACAGGATAATCATGCTAAATTTGTAGGAGGGATGGATGAGGCAAATGCACGCTTTCACCAAAAATCTTTTGGCGCTGGGTCTTTTAACGTTGTTGGGCGTTATGACATTGATAATCGTTGGATGATACAAACGGGCTTAGGCTTTAATTCCTTTGGATTTGAATTTGCCTTAGCTGAAAATTATTCGTTTTTAGGGAAAGGCGCTCGTTCTTCTGCCATAAAAACAGAATTTGTAGCTTTTGAAATTCCATTAATGGGTTTTTATAAATTTAACCCTAACTGCCGAAATGCTAAATGGTTAATTGGCGCAGGTTTTGCTAGCCAAATGATAGGTTCACAAACTGTAGATAAGAGTTATACAAATAAAATAGAATGGGCAACTACACCTTCTCGTTATTTGAATAGCCAAGCAACATCTGGCAATGGTGGTTATTTAATGCTGCGTTTTGCTGTTGGAAGAGAAAAAGCATTTAAAAAGGGTGGTATTTTAAACGCTACTTTGATGTTTAATGCTGGATTAAGTGGCTCAATGGCTAAAGCCACTGTTAACTATACTGTGGACGGGCAAGATTACACTCACCAATTTTCGAATGATGGAAATTATGTAGGGTTAAAATTGGCTTACTTTTTTAGACCATTGAAGAGTAAGGTTTCCAAAAACACCGCTCCAAAAGCAACAAAGATCAATTCTCTTAATAATTAGGAATTATCTAGCTTTCCCATTTGTTTCATTTTAGTTTCAAAGGAGTAGGCTATGGTTTGCGCTCTTTGAATAGCCATATTGGCTTTTTCGCCTTCGAATAAATGATGTATCGTATCTTCAAAAGTTTTAAGCCAAATGGCAAAATGCTCTGCTTTTAGGGGTAAATTAAGGTGTTTATCAAACACATTGGTGGTGTAGCCTTCTTTATCTAATAACACAAATTCCCAAAATGCAATCATATGTGGCATATGTTTCTCAAAATCCACATGAGCAAAAATCGGTTTCACTTCTTCATTTAATAACAAGTTAGTATAAAATGTTTTTACTAACCGTTCAACGTCGTTGGAGTTCGAAATATCTTGAATCATTAAATTAAAAGTAAAAAAAATGCCTGACTTCTGTCAAGCATTTTTAATAATGTAGAAAATAGTAACTATTCTCCAGTTACAGTAGTGTAATATGTTTTGCTAAACACACCACCTTTAACTTTCCAATCTACAGTTGCGATTTTTTTAAGTCCACCATTTTTAGCTGCTGTAATAGCACCTAAATCAGTGTGTCCAAAAGTAATATTTAAGAAAATTTTACGGCTTGCCTCTCCTCTTTTTGAACCAATAGTGTGGTTAGTAACCATTAATGGTCCAGCAACAGAGCAAGATGCTAAAATTGAAGCTGCGCTTACAAATAATAATAAATTTTTAATTTTTTTCATGATAGTATTTTTTAGATTAATTATTCTCCTGATACAATAAATTCTTTCTTAGTGAAAAACACATAAGAAGTTGTTTTGATGTCAACCGCCCCAATTTTAGAAATTTTCCCGTTTTTTGCTGCTTCAACAATACCGAAATTTTTGTTTAACATAATTCCGTTATACATTCCGTAACCATGAACTGGAGACAATTGCGCTGAAGATGCACCTCCACCAGAAAACAAACAAATAGTTGAAGAAACCCCTACTTTAGATCCTACTTCATTGTTAGTTACCGTAAAAGGAACTGTTAATGCACAAGAAGACAATAATGTGGCGCTTGCGCTAGCTATAATTAAATTTTTTATTTTCATTTTTAAATTTTTTAGTGATTAAAATTATTCTCCTGTTACAGTTGTTTTTACAAAAGGTAAAATAAAGTAAGTTGTTCTTACTTCTACAGTTCCAATCTTTGTGATTTTCCCATTAGCAGCGGCTTTTTCCAAAGTAATGTCTTTGTCCTTGCCGAAAATCTTTAATTTAGCTACTCCTACTTTAGTTCCAACTGCATTGTCGGTAACCATGTAAGATGTGGTAACACAAGACGACATCAAAGCTGTCATTGCTACCATTGAAATAAATAATTTTGTTTTTTTCATAAAATGTTTTTTTTAGTTATGTAAATTAAAGAAATTTAACTGAATACTACAAATTATAAACTAAAAATACCCATTGGTGGGTATTGTCTTATGGATATAAAGTTTAAATAACAAGCTAATAGTGAAAATTTAACATTTACATTTTGGAGTCAATCCATTGAACATAGTTAATAATACCAGAACCTTCTTTGTTTTCGCTAAATTTTTTAATAAAGCTTTGTATAAAAGGCTTTAATGGTCGCCAACGATTATCGCTTTTATTTAAAAAATGATTAATGAGGTCAAGAATGGCTAGATCAATTTTAATACTATCCTTTTCTTTGACATCATCAGTTAACTTATACAGCTGCATCAATTGTTTTTCGCACTGTTCATAATCTTCCATTTCCAATCTATTTATCAATTCGAAAACATATAATTTTATTATAAAAGAAATATCAAAGGTTTTAAAATTTTGAGAAACATACATTTGACTAAAAAATTTACTAGCTTGCTTAAACTTTTTTAAGTCAAAATTTAAAATGGCTAAATTGTTTAATACATAAAAATACTGTTGTGGATTGTTTTTAATTTGTTTCTCATTTTGAGCAGCTTCAAGCACATCAATTGCTTTTGCTATATTAGTTTTACTATAATTATTTACTAAAATATTATAGTAATAAAAAATATACTGATTGTATAGTACTTTATCAAACTCAAAAATGGCTTTGTTTAAAATGCCTGCGAATTCAATAGCTTGACTATGCTTTTCTAACATATAAGAGGCATTACACAAATATACCAGCAGTTGTAATTTCACCTCGTGTGTATGTTTACTAAACAATTTATCCTTCTCAAATTCTACTAAACATGATTTTAAATAAGTTTCTAGTGATGTATAATCTTTTAATAACAACATTAAGCGACTCAGGTTTTGAAATATCTTAATCCTAAGTTGCACACTGTTTTTGACATAAGACAGTTTAATTGTATTTTTTAATGTATGGTTTAGCCAATTTGAAATTTCTTTTTTTGAAGTTAAATTTTGAGTTGTTTTTACTTCGTAAGAAAGCACCGCTAAATTGTTTTCTAAATCTTGAAGTAATTTTAACCGTTGGCTATTCTCATTTCTTTTTTCAATAATGGCCTTTGGGCTTTCAATATTATTTTGAATACTCATTCTCACTAGTTGTTCATATATAGCCTCCAACATAGCGTAGTCTTCTTTTTCTATGGCTCTACGTTCAGCTAACTTTAAATAATGTAAGGCCAAACTATATTGTTGTTTACCAATAAATATTTTTGCTAAGCCAACTAAATGTAATACATCAATTTCGGTTTTCTTGTGATTTAAATTTGATAAAATAATCCCAACATCATCTGCAATTTTATTCTTGAGTCTGTAATATTTAGTATCTGGTTTATGAGCTTTATAAATCGCATTAAAATGATATTTATCTGATTCTTCTGGGTGTTTTTTAATAGAATCAAATAACTCAATATCCTTTCTTTCATTATAGTTATGAGTTCTTTTGGTGTAAAGCTTATAGCTTTTTAACTCTTCTTTTTCTAACGATTTGATTAAGTCTTGTAAAATATCCATAATATGAATGTGTAATAAATTATAAAAGTAATTTATTTTAAACGACTTTTTTAATTAATTTTAAACTAGTTAAAACCATTGTTATGAAACATTTAGCATTTTTATTTTTAATAACTATAGCAGGCTTAGTTTGTAAAGGGCAAGCTATCCTTAGCATGAGTCCAGTTTATTCTTTTACTCCTGCCAATGCTAGCACACCTGCCAGTTCAGTAACCTTTAGTTCTTCTGTTAGCTTAAAAGTTTATATTAAAAACAAAGGTAACTCTACATTTTCGGGCTCTATTGGTATTGCTGCTTATCGAGATACCACTGCAGGTGTATTTTGTGATTCGTTGAATGTGTTTTTGCCTAGTTTAGCAGCAAATGATAGTAGTGAAACTGTATTAACTTTTACGCCAAGTCCCGGCCCAAATGCTTTTAAATCGGGAGGCAACGGAAATACGATTGTTGTGTGGCCATTTATTGCACCTGGCACAAGCACTACTATTGGTGATAGTGTGAGGCCAACCATATACATTAGTGACGCAAATAGTGTTTTTGAATTTGAAAAAATCTTGTTTAATATCTATCCAAATCCTGTTTTAAAAGATCTCACCATAAAAACATCCAACGTTGCTACGTATCATCGTATTGTTATTTATGATGTGTTTGCAAGGAAAGTAAAAGAGTTAGCATTCAAAGAATCAATAGATGTATCTGAATTACATGCTGGTTCTTATTGGATGATCATTGAATCTGAAACAAAATCATACCGTATTCCGTTTATCAAGCAATAATCACTTTACTGTAAACATTATTAAAAGACTGTCTTCAAAAGGGCAGTCTTTTTTATTATTATGCAATTTACTTGTGTAATAAATAACTTTACAAAGCATTGTTTTAATTGAAAAACAACATTAATATTTAATTTGAATATGTAATATTTTATAAAATGATGTTTCAAGACCTAAGTATGCTTTGTAAATTTGTATCAGAAAATACTTAACTTTAATATTATAACTATGAAAACAACAATTACCAAAAAACTTTTAGGATTAGCACTCAGTGTTTTTTCTATCACAGCATTGGCTCAGTGTCCAACGGTACTTACTATGAGCGTTGCATTAGGAACTAATGGAACCGCAACCATCACACCTGTTCTATCAGGGGCAGTAAGTCCATCACAAACAATGTATTATTGGTCGGTAATGCCAAGCGCAACTCAAACATCTGGTATATTTCAATCAAACGGCACCTTTCAGTTTCCAACTAATGGAACTTATACTTTAGTAACATCTATCAACGATTCGTTGAGCGGCTGTCAAATAAATGGAAGTACAGTAGTAACAATTAGTAACATGGCTCCTACTAGCTGTAACGCTGCTTTTACAGCAAATACGGATAGCGCCTGCGTTACTCATTTTGTAAACACCTCAACTGGCAGTAATTTAACTTATAACTGGTACATTAATGGTGTTAGCTACTCAACAGCAAATCCAAATGTAAGTTTACCAAACGGAACCTACCCAGTTGTTTTATACACTTACTCTACTGGTTCATTTTGCGACTCTATTTATCAGCAAATTACAGTAGGTTGTGCTGGTGGCGGAACAACGACTCCTTGTCAAGCATCATTTTATTCATACACTGATTCATTATGTGTGACTCATTTTATAAATAGCACGCCTTGCACATACACAGCTTCATCATGGAATATTAATGGCACCATGTACTACACATCAAACCCTGCTCTAAGCTTGCCAAATGGTAATTACTTTGTTATTTTAAACGCAAGTATTTTGGGAAGCGGCGTTAGCACTTCATCAACCAATGTTAACGTTGCTTGCAATAGCGGCACAACAACAACTTGTCAAGCATCATTTTATACGTATACAGATTCATCTTGTGTGACTCATTTTGTAAACACTTCTACGCCAGGAAACACTGTTGTTTGGAACATTAATGGCATGACCTATACGTCGGCACCATCAATTGCTTTAGCTAACGGAAATCACTATGTAACTCTATATTCTTATATGCCAGCTGGTGGATTTTGTGATTCTACTTCTCAAATGATAAACGTAGCTTGTAATAGCGGAACAACTACTCCTGCAAGCTGCCAAGCAAACTCTCAGTTTTATGTATTTGCTGATTCAACTAACACTGGTAATTATTTTGCTTACAATTTATCTTCTGGCACAGGTAGCGTATCTTACTTATGGAACTTTGGTGATGGAACATCCTCTACACAACAATATCCTTTCCATCAATATGCAGTACCAGGCCAATATGTTATTTGCTTAACTGTTACGGCTACTTCGGGCACAACTACTTGCACTGATATGAGTTGTGATTCGTCAAGCGTGCAACGTATGGCAGCAGGATTTTTAATGAGCCAAGTGAATGTGATTCCTCAAGCAACAACTGGTATTAAACAAGCAGAAGTTTTAACGGGATTAAATGCTTATCCAAATCCAATGGCAGATGAATTAACGATTGAAGCAACAACTAAAGACAATAGCAAATTAAATTATGTTTTAATTGATGCGTTAGGTAGAGTTGTTTTAACGGGAACTATCGAAAACTCAAAAGCAATTATCAATACAAGTTCTTTAGAGAAAGGTTTTTATAGCTTAAGTATTACTAATGAGAAAGGAAGCTCATTAAAAGCTGTAAAATTAGTGAAGTAACAAATAGTTTGTTTAGTTTAAAAGCGCCTCGCAAAATTGCGAGGCGTTTTTTATTACTTAAAAAAAATACGTAAAAACCAAAATATGCTAAAAACTCCAATTTTCTTAATTTATACTAATAGCACAATTTTGTATATTAGTATAAGGTTTTGCAAGCCAAGTATGGTTTGCTTGTACCAAAACAACATTTAAAAAATTAAAAACAAACCAAATTAATTGAATAAACCTTTTAAATATTTTTTTCTTCTGTTTTTTATTTCTTTTTGTTGTGAAACAAAAGGACAAACTAATCTTGTTTACAATGGGGATTTTGAGATATACACCAGCTGTCCTTTAACTGAGTCAGGGGGAAGTCAACCCATCAAAGAAATAACCAAATGTTCTGGATGGGACATTGCGACTTGGGGCACCTCAGATTATTTTAATAGTTGTAGCAATAACTTCACTTATCAACCAGTCGGTGTTCCTCAGAATCTTGTTGGATATCAAAATGCTTATAGTGGAGTGGGATATACAGGTGGTTTTTTTTATTTGATGGGATACCCCACGAGCGGACATTACCGTGAATATGTGCAAGGCTCACTAGTAAATACTTTAGAGGCTGGTAAAAAATATAATTTCAGCTTACAATTATCACTAGCAAATAGCTCAGCTTTGGCAATTAAAAACATAGGTATTGTTTTTAGTAACTCTAAAATTCAACAATTAAGTTCTTGGAAACCTTTAACGAATATCCCTAACATAACGTTTACCTCGCCAACTTTTTACACTGATAGTTTAAATTGGGTAATGTTATCAGGTAGTTATACCGCAAATGGTAATGAGAATTATTTAACAATAGGTAATTTTACAGATTCCTTACTCACAGATACAATTAGATTATTACCTATTGATTCAGATGCTCCCAATTTTAGTTCTTATTATTATATAGATGATGTAAAACTATATGAAGCCGACAGTATCATTACAACTCAAATTTGCAGTAATTATTTGCCTAATATATTTACACCAAATAGCGACGGCATAAATGATGTATGGAAGGTCAATTGCACAGAGTTAAGCTCATTAATAATCATTAACCGCTGGGGAAACAAAATAAAAGAAATGACTAATAAAGTATTAAGCTGGGATGGAAGAACCACCAGTGGCGAGACCTGCAGCGATGGCATCTATTATTACATCATACAAAATACTCAAACAACACAAAAAGGCTTTATTCAATTGTTAAGGTAAATTTTTAATAAAAAACCCCCGATATGAAATACATATCGGGGGTTTTTTATTTTTCTATTTTGCTATTCAACAAATTCATCGGTGTAAATCTGCTTAATCAGCCGTATCTGTGTTCCTTTTCATTAAATCACGATTTCATCCAACTCTTTGTTTAAGAAATGGTATTCCATAAACGAGTAGCTATCTGATTTGGTAATTTTAACCCATTGCTTGTATTCAAAATACCATTTCCATTGAATGCTTCTTAAAAAACCTTTTTGCTTTAAGTAACCTTCAATATATGGATGCACGCAAAGCGTTATATCTTTTGCATTTTGTTCTTTTACAATAAAGCGTAAGGCATTTTCAATTTGCTCCACAAATAAAATACTTGGCTGAACTTTACCACTACCGTTACAGCTAGGGCAACTTTCTAATACCTCAACGTTTACTTCAGGGCGCAAGCGCTGACGTGTAATTTGAATTAAACCAAATTTACTTGGAGGTAAAATATTATGTCGTGCTCTATCCGACTTCATTTCTTCCTTCAACTTATCAAACAACAATTTTCTGTTTTCAGGATTATGTAAATCAATAAAGTCAATCACAATAATACCACCCATATCACGTAAACGTAATTGACGTGCCACCTCAACAGCTGCTTCTAAGTTTACTTCAAGGGCATTTTCTTCTTGTGATTTATCGCTCTTAGCACGGTTTCCACTATTTACGTCAAATACGTGTAAAGCCTCGGTATGTTCAACTACTAAATAAGCGCCGCTTTTCATAAAAACGGTTTTACCAAATAAAGATTTTATTTGGCGATCAATCCCGAAATTATCAAAAATAGGAACCTTACCGGTGTAGTGTTTTAAAATATCAACTTTATCAGGAGAGATGGTTTTAATATATGACTTTAGATCGTCATACACTGTTTCGCTATTCACATGAATTGCATTAAACGAAGCGTTTAAAAAATCTCTTAAAATCGCATTGGTTCTATCAACTTCTCCTAATAACTTAAATGGTGGCTCAGCAGTTTGTAGGGCTTTAAAACATTCGTCCCATTTACTTACTAAATCAGCAACATCTCCTTCAATATCCGAAACCGATTTTCCTTCTGCCACTGTACGAACAATCACTCCAAAGTTTTTTGGCTTGATGCTATGAATGAGTGCTTTTAATCTTGTTTTTTCTTCGCTACTTCTAATTTTTGAAGAAACAGAAACTTTATCTGAAAAAGGAATCAAAACAATGTATCGTCCTGCAATCGAAATTTCGGTTGTTATTCTTGGTCCTTTAGATGAAATTGGTTCTTTAGCAACTTGAACTAAAACATATTGTCCTGGTTTAACTGCTTCATTAATTTTTCCATCTTTATTAATGTCTCCTTCATTTTTAAAGTACATTAAGTTACTTACATTCTGTTTACCAGAACGCACAGCATCAACGTATTTAAACAACGAATTGGCCTGAGGACCTAAATCTAAATAATGCAAAAATGCATCTTTCTCGTATCCCACATCTACAAAGGCTGCGTTAAGTCCGGTCATAACCTTTTTAACTTTACCAAGGTAGATATCGCCTACCGAAAATTTAATGTTATTTTTTTCTTTATGCAGTTCTATCAAACGTTTATCGTTTAATAGTCCTATAACAACTTCGTTAGGCGTAGAATTTATTACTAGTTCTACGTTCACTTTAAAATAGTTTTAATTTATATATAATTACGTTTTCGAATGCGTCACAAACCGATTAAAGTTTTAGCAAACAATAACATACACAAATAACACAAACGGTAAGGCAATTTTGCCCTTCCGTTTGTGTATAATCTTTCCAGAAAAAACTAATTAGCTAGGCTAATTATTTTTTCTTATGACGGTTTTTTCTCAAACGTTTTTTACGTTTGTGTGTCGCCATTTTATGTCTTTTTCTTTTCTTTCCGCTTGGCATAATCCTTAGGTTTTAAAAAATTTATATTAATTTAATTATTTATTTTTTTAGTTGTTCGATGTATTTGAGTACTTCTTTTTTTGCCATCGCATCATCGGTTACGCTAGCATATTTTTCTAACATTTCAATTGTTTTGTTGGTTTGACCTTGTTGCTCATAAGCATCTGCCAAATGCAAATACGCTTCAATATATAAAGGATCAATTACTAATACTTTATTAAAGCGCTTAATTGCTTTATCCCATTGCTGAGACTTAACAGAGAAAAAAGCAAAAGTCAATTGTAATTTCACATTATTACTATCTATTTTTTCAACATCGCGTAATAAGCCAATTCCTTTCATTGGGTCTTTTCCATCCTCCACAAAACAAGCTGCTAATTGAATTTTAGCATCTATATTTTTAGAGTCTTTTTCAATCGCTTTTTCATAACAACGAATAGCGCTTTGATATAAAGCAGGTATTTCATTATTATCTTTTGTAAAACGAACTGAGTAGTAGTAGCGATCCCCCGCTTTACTATAGGCTAAAGAAGTTTGTTTTTTTTCGGCAATTTGTTCTACAAAATAAGACGCAAAATCTGGTCTTTTTTGTTTATCCCAAAATTCAACAACAGGAACATAAGCTGTATCAACTTTTGAACTCTTAGCACTTGCTAATAAAGCATCATAGGTTGATTTTTCTTCTGGCTTAAGTGATTTAGTAGCCATAGTAATAAATGACTCTATACTCGCTACTGTTTCAGCAGGTTTAAATTCACTACCCTTGGCTTTTAGTTCGCCTGTGTGTGTTTTTGGTGCAAGAAATAAAAGAACGAATAAAACAACAGCCGTTATTAGTAACCCAATCTGTGTCTTACGAGTTAGTGTCATTATTCAACTTGTTTATTATCTAATGGCTCAGCCACTTTTACATTACGTTTTACTCTCTCGCTAAAAGTTTTAGCTGGTTTGAATGCTGGAATAAAATGTGCTGGAATAACAACTGTTGTGTTTTTTGAAATGTTACGGCCAACTTTTTCAGCACGTTTTTTCACTACAAACGTTCCAAATCCACGTAAATACACGTTTTTTCCTTCAGTCATCGACGTACGAATAGATTTCATGAAAGCCTCCACGGTTGTTTGCACAACTATCTTTTCGATGCCTGTTTTTTCTGAAATTTCGTTTACTATATCTGCTTTAGTCATTTACAAAATATTTATAATCAGCGATTTAAAAATTAAAAATCGGGCTGCAAAGATATGCTTTTTATTGTAAATCAAAAATTTAGAACGTTTTTTTTGAAAAATATTATAATTATTAACTGACCAACCTCTTTTAAAAGATAAAAAGTGCTGTCGAAACTCTATTCGCATAGTTAATATACTTAACTAGAGGGCTGTTTTCTCTAATTTAAGTATATTAGCAGTCTGTTTATTTATGAAAGATTTTTTTGGATACATAAAATCAAAGGTTTTTATCAAACATTTAGCGATTTCCACGATAAGTTTAGCGGTCGTTTTATGGATTTTATTTAAGTTATTAGGCGTTTATACTCACCATGGAGAGACGGCAGAAGTGCCTGATTTTAAAGGAAAAAAGATTGCTGAACTAGATAATTTTGTGTCGGATAAACATGTAGGCTACATTATTATAGATAGTATATATAGCCCCGAAGAAGCTCCTGGTGTCGTTATCAAGCAAGATCCTGAGCCAAAATCATTGGTAAAACACAATAGAGTTATCTATTTATACGTTACTAGCACACAGGCTCCTCAAATGGCAATGCCTAAACTAGTAGATAGAAGTACGCGCCAAGCCGTATTTATGATTGAAAGTTATGGCTTAAAAGTTGGTAAAATAACGGAGATATCGGGAGATTGTAAAGGATGTGTGTTAAAACAGTTTTTTAACGGGAAAGAAATTGCCGCTGGAGAGGTTATTAAAAAAGGTAGTAAAATAGATCTGGCTGTAGGCAGAAAAGACGATGAATATGCTTTGCCTGTTGATTCGGCGGCTGTGGTAAATGACCCAGAAACAAATTAATTAAAAAGATTATAATGAATGCATTTAAACTAATTTTTGTCTCGCTATTTATATTGCTGCAGCTATGGAGTAATGCGTTTAAAGCACAAGAACAATTACGCCCCTTGAGCCGCAACGGCAATTTACCGGAAATCAAACAACACACATTAAACAAAAAAACAACAACCATTGCTCCTCTTGATTTACCTTTCTTTGATGATTTTTCTTACGCTGACAAATCTCCCTATCCATCTGCTAATAATTGGATAGATTCGAGTGTTTATGTTAATTCGGGTTTTGCTATTGCTCCAATAAGTTTTGGTGTTGCAACTTTTGACGGATTAAATAAACTTGGTTACCCTTATTCTATTAATGCTCCAGTGAGCTTCTCTGGTCCAGCTGATTTCTTAACTTCCAAACCCATTAATCTAAAAGCAACCTCAACGCAAACCTACGTCCCAAGCGATAACATATTTATAAATTTTTATTATCAAGCCGAAGGTTTTGGTGAAGCTCCAGAAGCTAACGACTCTTTGTGCTTAGATTTTTTTAAACCTAATCAAAACAAATGGCAAAAAGTGTGGGGTGTAAAAGGGTATAATCCAAGTGCCACTGATACTAATTTTTATAGAGTTAGAATTGCTATTGCAGATACAGCCTACTTGGATAGCGCTTTTCAGTTTCGTTTCAGGAATAAAGCAACCACAAGTGGCAGTTTGGATCATTGGAGTATTGATTATGTGCAGATTAAAAAAAGTTATGACCCAATCGACACCTTAGAAAATGATGTTGCCTTTGTTTATAAATCAAGTTCTTTCCTCAAAAATTATTCTGTCATACCTTACCGGCAATATAACAGTTCAATAGAACTGGGAACAAAATTTCGCAATTATTTTAGAAGCAATTTTGATTCTGATCAACAATGTAACTACCTATATAGTGTTAAAAACGAATTTGGCACGGTGGTATCATCTTCCCCTGTTTTAACATTTAGCGCAGGTATAAATCCTTTTACCAATGCTGGTTATTATGCGGGTAATGAGGCTACTCCTAACGTACCAACTTCTGCTTTTCCAAACACCTTTTCCGACTCAACTTTTTTTACTATCACTCATGTCGTAGATGTTAGTACAGACAATAAAAAAATCAATGATACCATTACTCATGTTCAGAAATTTTCTAACTATTACGCGTATGATGATGGTAGTGCGGAGCAGGGCTATTATTTAAACTCTTTTGGCGCCAAAACAGCCATGCGTTTTACCTTAAATACTGCCGATACATTAAGATCTGTTCGAATTTATTTTGACCCAATTATTGAAGGAGGTTTAATCCAATCTTCTACTTTCAGAATAAATGTTTGGGCAAATAATGGAGGCGTTCCTGGATTAATTATATATAAAGATAGTGTAATGAATCCTACTTATTTAATTGGCAGCTATAATAAAATACCAACTTACAAACTCAGCTCTTGTTTACCTTTGGGTGTTGGAACTTACTTTATTGGAATTCAACAAACAACCAATCAAAAATTAAACATTGGATTTGACAGAAACACCAATCACAAAGATGCTTTGTATTATGATATTGGCAATGGCTGGGTGCAATCTGCTATTCCAGGTTCATTGATGATTAATCCAGTAATGGGTTGTACCTATCCTGATCCAGTGGGGATTAAAGAACTCGAGTTAAAACAAAACATGCAGGTATTTCCTAATCCTGCTCAAAACACAATTACTATTAGTTATCCTGGCAATCAGTTGGAAGAATCAACTATTGAAATATTAACTTCATTAGGTCAAATCGTATACACAAAATCAATTGTTAGTAACGAAACGATTGATATAAGCAATTTATCCAATGGCTTGTATTTTATTCATTTAAAAGGCAATGGCCTAAACGTTAGCTCACAAAAGCTAATCATCTCAAAATAACATGACGGACGATATAGAAGAGGTTGAATCTGGTGAAGAAGAAAAGGAGCTTTACGAACACCATAACATAAAAGTTGAAAAAGGTCAAGTGATGATGCGAATCGATAAATTTTTAATGATTCGTATTCAAAATGCTACGCGCACTAAACTACAACAAGCTTGCGATGCCGAGTGTATTTTAGTAAATGGCAAACCAGTTAAATCGAGTTATAAAATAAAACCTCTAGATGAGATTTCTATTTTAATGACAACTCCTCCGCGCGATGTAGAAGTTTTAGCTGAAGACATTCCAATTAATGTAGTTTATGAAGATGACTATGTATGTGTTGTAAATAAAGAACCCGGTATGGTTGTGCATCCAGCTTATGGCCATTACACTGGTACTTTAGTAAATGCGTTGGCCTATCGTTTTAAAAATTTACCAACCTCTACTCAAAAAATTTCTGATAACTTAACCATTGAAAGACCAGGATTGGTTCATCGTATTGATAAAAATACATCAGGTATTATTATCATTGCTAAAACTGAATTAGCCATGACGCGTTTAGCAAAAGATTTTTTTGATAGAAACTTAGATAGAAAATATGTGGCCATTGTTTGGGGAGATGTGAAAGAAGATGCGGGAACAATTACATGTAACGTAGCTCGTGATTTAAAAAACAGAAAAGTAATGGCTTGCTTCCCTGATAGCGATCATGGTAAGCATGCTATCACACATTACAAAGTATTAGAACGATTTGGATATGTAACCGTTGTGGAGTGTAAATTAGAAACAGGTCGTACGCATCAAATACGAATACACATGAGGCATTTAGGTCATCCATTATTTAATGATAATGAATATGGTGGCGATCGAATTTTAAAAGGTTTATCAAGTAATAAATACAAACAATTTATTGAAAACTGTTTCGAAATTTTACCACGTCATGCCTTACATGCTAAAACATTAGGTATTACACATCCTATTACAAAAGAACCGATATTTTTTGATAGCGAAATCCCTGACGATATGCAACAGGTAATTGAAAAATGGAGAAAGTATTCTTATAAATTTGAAGAAGAGTAGTTACTCCTTTACCCACATAAAAACTTTGCCGTTATTTTTATATTGATCAAAATTTTTATCGCAAGTAATCACAAAAAAATCTATAAGAGGTAAAATGCCAAATACACCTCCTAAACTGGCAATGTAAGCAACTGGCACATAAGGCTTAGTTCCTAAATAAATTCGATGAAGTCCAACCATTCCAAACGGAAAAGGAAAGGCCAAAGCTGCTGCTGTAATTTTTTTATTAAGTTTCTGTTTTTTGCGAAATAACTGAAAGATGGGATTTGGTTGTTTGTCTTCAACAGATAATTGCTCAGAACAAATAACGGTTGAAGTACTGTCTAAATAATAAATAAAAACAGTTTGATTAGAACGCATGTTGAGTGCAACTAAAAAACAAACAATGGTTCCAAACAATTTCATGTGTTATTCTTGTTTCAACAATTTAATATCCGAAATTAATTTTAATACCGCTACACTATCTGTACCATCATACATACCGCGAATACGTTTTTGTGCATCCACTAAAATAAACAATTCGCTATGTAAAAATCCTTCGGCGGTTCCATCATCTTCTAGCGCATTCACTAAATAACTATATCTAGCCATGTCATAAATTTCTTTTTTATTACCAGTTAATAAATGCCACTTGTTTTTTGCGGCGCCATAGATTTGAGCATAGCCATTTAAAACTTCAACCGAATCATTTGAAGGGTTTACCGTGTGTGATAAGATAAGCACATTTTTATCACTTTTAAAAGCGTTTTGTACATGCACTAATTGCGAACTCATTTTAGGGCAAATACTTTGGCAAGTAGCAAAAAAGAAATCAGCTACATAAATTTTGTTTTCTATAGTCTTTTCTGATACCGTATCATGATATTGGTTTACAAAAGAAAAAGACTGCACAGTATGATAAATAGTGTCTTTGCCGTCAACACCCGCTAACTTTTTTTCTCCAATAACAGGTAATAACAATTTTTTTGTTTCTTGCTTAGATGTATTACAAGCCCAAAAAGCAGCTACTAACAAGATTGATATAATTTTTAATTTCATTTATTTACTTTCAATTTTATTTGTTTTAAGCATTTGATCTTTTTCTTCTTTTAATCTCAAATGCTGATATTCTTCTGTTAATCTTTTTATTTCCGATACATAACGTGCATCGTAGTACCCTCTTATATGTCTGTTTTTATCTACTAATACAAAAAAACTATAATCAATATAAATTGGCTTTTCTTTAAAATAAGATAAATTTAAACTATCAAATGAAGATGTATCCCAATATAAACTTAATATGTTTTTATTATCAATCGATAACTTTTCCATTTCTCTCAAGCATGTTGAGTCGTTTGGTCCGCTGCAAGGCGTAACAATAACAAAAGGAATTAACTTAATTTTGTCTTTTTTGTATTGCGCATATTCGCTTAAGCCAGCTAAACGATAATTATCTTTTTTATAACTCTGTTTAATAAAACACACAGCATATAGTGGAAAAGCAACTGTATCTAACTCGAATGATTTTAGGGCATTAACAGTATCACTATTAGTTGGCAGACTTTTAAATGTAGAACTTGCTTTATAATATACAGTATCTTTTCCTATAGCAACTTTTGGCCCATAATATGGCAGTTTTCTAGAGTTTATGGTTGTGAACTCTAATATGATTTTAAAAATAGCAGGTAATAATAATATGACAAAAAAGATGAGTTTTTTATTTTTCATGGGTTCGGTGTTATCGTTTAAAAATCCCTTTTTTTCATACTTTCATTTATTTTTTCAGTCAGCCTATCTCTAAATTTTTGCTTATGAGATGGTCTCATTCCAAGCAATGGCAAACGATCATTATCTCCATCATTATAAACTAATTTTAAAGATATATTTGATTTACCATCTATCGCTTTAGCGTCTAAATAATAAAACTCTTTATTGTAAAGTAAAGTCTGTTTGATTTCGAATCTATCTTCATACACTACTGCATATGGATGAACTATTAACCATAAGGCTTGCAGGGTTAAAGTTAACCCTGGTATTCCAACGGCAGATCCCCAAGGGTTGACATCAATTAACATTTTTATGGCTAGCCAATCAAGCCCTAAGGCTGCTGCAGTCACTATAATTACTAGTAAAATATTACGTTCAAAATACTCTTTTGGTTCTTCGTCCTTGTTTTTCACAGCGTAAAGTTAAAAATTAAAGTACTTTAACTTTTGTTTATTAAATATATTTTTTATACTTGTGTATAAGAATTACTAATTTTTGTAACGTTTTGTAAATTATCACGTTACAGTAATAAACTAAACACGATGCTCAAGACATTAAGACATACATTCCACAGGGCGCTATTCGTGTCTGCTTTGGCTACAGGTAGTTTGTTTGCTCAAAACACTCTTACCATGACTGACAATCCAGTGGCGGCAATGCTGGATAGTTTGGCAAACCAAAAAGTACTTGAAAAAGCTTTAGCAAAACCTGTTTACCCAAAAGTAAATAAGTATAAATATACTCCCGACAGCGTTCCTCGTTTCGAAGATTTCGTTTACGAGAGTCGTTTGGCAAAATTAGACGCTAATTCTCCTTTTGATTTAGTATATAACCCACATGTAAAAGGGTTTATTGAGTTATATGCTGTTCGTAAACGCGAATTAGTGAGCCGAGTGATGGGATTATCTCAATTATATTACCCAATGTTTGAGGAAATTTTTGATAAACACAATATTCCTTTAGAATTAAAACATTTAGCTGTTATCGAATCTGCTTTAAATCCTTGCGCTCGCTCAAGATGCGGAGCTACAGGTTTATGGCAATTTATGTATCCTACTGGAAAAATGTACGGATTAAACGTAAACTCCTATATAGATGAGCGTTCAGACGTATACAAAGCAACTGAAGCCGCCGCAGAATATTTAAAAAGCTTATATGGCATGTTTGGCGATTGGCAAATGGTTTTAGCAGCATACAACGCTGGACCTGGCACAATTAGCAAAGCTATTAGACGTAGTGGTGGCAAGAAAACCTATTGGGAAATTCGCCCCTATTTACCTTTAGAAACACAATCCTATGTTCCAGCCTTTATTGCAGCCAATTACGTGATGAATTATCCAACTGAACATAATATTTATGCCTCTACTCCTCGTAAAACATACTTTGAAGTAGATACTGCTGTGGTAAAAGAATCGATGTCTTTTGGACAAATTTCGGCGGCTTTAGATATCTCTGTTGAAGAAATTGCTTATTTCAATCCTCAATACCGTAAAAGTGAAATACCAGCTGGTGGAAATTGTTTAACACTTCCAAAAGCAAAAATTGGGGCGTTTTTATCAAACGAAACTGAAATTTACGCTGCCATCAAGTCTCAAAAATTAGTCGCTTCAGAAAGTTCATTGGCGGTAAAAGAAGTTCAAAAAACGCATACAGTAAGAAATGGCGAAAAATTAAGTACCATTGCTCGTAAATATGGAGTTACAGTGGCTGATTTAAAATCATGGAATTACATTGGTAAAAAAGGAATCAGAGCTGGTAAAAAATTAGTAGTGTATGTGAAACAAGATGTTGCTTCTCCAGTTTCAAATGTTGCAAAATCTGATGCTCCTAAAGACCCACAAACAAACGTTGCTGTTAAAGCAAATCCTGATTCTACTACTAAATTAGCTGATAACTCGACTAGCGATGTTAAAATTCATAAAGTGAAAAAAGGGGAGACTTTATACGGTATTTCAAAAAAATATGGTATTAGTATTGATAAGCTTATTGAAATAAATGGCTTAAAGAAAAATCCACAGTTATTATTAGGACAAAAAATCAAATTAGTTTCTTAAAAAATTCAAACCCTCTGATAATCAGAGGGTTTTGTTTTTATAGCCGTTGTAACTTTATCCAGTTCTAAGGCGTCTTATGAATAATTAAACTTGACAGTAGCAGAATATAATCAATGTGTAGATAGCTACTCCGATTCTTTATACCGCTTTATTTTAAAGCATATTAAGGATGAAGATGTGGCTAAGGATATTGTGCAAGACACATATGAAAAGGTATGGCGTAAAGTAAACGATATTGAAAGTACAAATGCCAAATCATATATGTTCACGGCAGCTCACCACACATTAGTGGATTATACCCGAAAAGCTAAAAAACAAGGTGATTATACCGAAGCTGTAGAAAGTAGTTTGAAACATGAGAAACATTATTCTGATATAAAAGCTGTTTTAAATATGGCTTTGGATAAATTACCTGAAATACAAAAAAGTGTTGTTTTACTGAGAGATTATGAAGGGTATGATTATGCAGAAATTGGAAAAATTACCAATTTAACTGAAAGCCAAGTAAAGGTTTACATATTTAGGGCAAGAGCTTTTTTAAAAAATTACATAGGAAAATTAGAAGTAGTGATTTAATGGGACAAATTAATATACATAATTATGAAGCGTATTTGTTAGATTTTTCGGAAGGAAATTTGACGAATGAACTTCAAGTGGAGTTGGAATTATTTTTAATTCAACATCCAGAAATAGATATTAATTTATCTGAACTCTCTCTCACTTCAATAAATGAAGAAACAATCACATATACAAACAAAGCTAATTTAAAAAAAACAGAAGCAGATTTAATTTCTGAAACACAATTCATATCATACATTGAAAATCAATTGCCTGAAAATGAAAAATTAGAATTAGAAAATAGTTGTTCTGTAAACCCGCCACTATCAAAAGAATTAGCTCTGTTTAAAAAAACAATTGCTGTAGCTGATTCTTCTATTATTTATGAAAATAAAAACGAGTTAAAGCGTAAGCCTAAAGTTATTTGGTTTGATTTTTCAGTAGTTCGCTATGCCGCTGCCGCTTGTGTATTATTTTTAGTAGGTCTATTTTTTCTTTGGCCATCAGAAAATGCAACGCACACAACTATAGCTAGTAAACAAAATAGAGAAGCAATAAATAATAAAAAAGAATCTATTTTACAAAACACGGTTGCTATAACTAATCCTAATAACCAAACAGAAGATGTTATTAATACACCAAACAATATTATTAAACAGCGTTCTAAGCTTTTGGCAAACCAGTTAACACATAGCAAAACGGAAACCCCAATTGAAAAAGATAGCAGTAAACAATCGCCTCCAATAATCGCTAATCAAATTGAGGAGCCGCGTATTGTTTTACAGACTAATAAAGAAGAACAATCGTTAAATAGCACAATTGTACAAGTTATTACCGAAAATGATGAAGACGTTGCGGTGGCGACATCAGAAAAAAAGAAAACTGGTATTTGGGCAGCAGCAAGCCGAGCTCTAAAAAATTTAAATCATGCTGGTGTTAAATCTGTAAATGGTAATGAAGAGGATCGTAAAAGCGAATCGTCTTATGCTCTTACTTTAGGCGGTGTTCGCATTACACATAAAGCTGGATTATAAAGTAGGATAAAATGCGCTTTCGATATGTTCTATTTTTAATTCATTAGGGTTTTGGATAATGGAGATGATATCGAACCTCGTTTCCCAAAAAATGTTATTTTCTTTTATATAAAAATCTGCTGCTTTGATGAGCTTTTTTTGCTTGGATTTAGTGACAAATTCTTCTGGTTTTCCAAAAAAATCATTGGCTCTTAGTTTTACCTCAACAATCACTAAAGTGTTGTTAATACTGGCAATAATGTCAATTTCTAGGTGAATATGCCTCCAGTTTTTTTCTAATATATGATACCCGTTTTTTACCAGAAATTCAACTGCAATTTCCTCCCCTTCGTTTCCTTTTTGCGTATTATTTGGCATAATTTTTATTTGTAACTAAATTATATTATTTTAGTGTAAAATTTAAACCACAAATTAAATGAATAAAATTAAATTATTAGTAGCAAGTCTTACATTATCAGTGATGGCTATTGCTCAATCTTACGAGGGAAGTATCGAATTTAAGATGGAAACAGCTAAAGATACAACCACTAACATTTATTATGTAAAAGGTAATACTGTAAAATTAGATCAAATTGGTCGTAAATCTGGTAAAGTTGAAGGGAGTTTTATCTTTGATATCGGCACAAACGAAATAAAATATGTAAACCCTGTTCGCAAAATGTGGGGAGAACACAAAAGCGAAACAGCTCCTATGATTAAAGGAACTTGCGTTTCTTCAAAAGGAACAAATACAAAAATGGTTCAAGGACAAAAATGTACTGAATACATTGTAAAAAATACAGAAGAAAATACAGTAATTACTTACTGGATTATTTCTGGTAAATATGATTTCTTTGCGCCAATGGTAAAAGCTTGGAATAGAAAAGACAAACAAAGTGTTTACTTTAATCAAATTAAAGATTTACCAAAAGGATCTATGCCTTTATTGTCTGAAGAAAAATCAATTTCTGATGGAAAAACAATTAGTAAATTAGAGGTATCTAAAATGACTAAAGGTGGAATAGATGCCTCTAAACTTTCTATACCTTCAGATTACAAAAAATACGAATCAAAATAATTTTTGAGATTTTATAAGAAAAGCCGTTGCGTTATCGTAGCGGCTTTTTTGTTTTAACCTAACTTAACAAATTACTTCGGTTACTAAAACACGAGTTGTGGCATCAATAATAAAATCCACAACCTATGAAAAAAATCACTTCCAATTCAATAAAACTATCAGGTATAGTTTTAGTTGCTACACTTACTTTTTTTTCTTGCGGCGCTTCAAGAGAAGACATGTCTAATAATGAAGAAAAGGCTAAAGTTTTTGCTGATTCGGTTTCTACTGTTATTCAAAATATTAAGCAGCCAATACTAAAAGAAGATAGTAATAGAACTTTTTTAAGAACCGCAGATTTGTCGTTCAAAGTAAAAGATGTAAAAACTGCTACGTTTGATATTGAGCGTATAGTCAATGAACATCGTGGTTATGTTACTTCATCCGTATTAGAAAGTGATGTAAGTTATAAAACGTCTACTAGAGTTAGCAAAGACAGTATGTTAGATATTATCAATTATAAGGTTCATAACAATATCGTTTTAAGGATTCCAAATACAGAGCTCGATAAAACATTAACTGAAATATCAGCTTTAATAGACTATTTAGATTACCGAAAGATTAAGGCAGAAGACGTTACTAAAAATTTTCAAGCTGCTAAATTGTCTGAAAATAGATTTATAAATCATAAAAAACGTGTAGAAAAAACCATTGATGTGAAAGGTAAAAAATTAGATCAAATGACGGAAGCCGAAAACGATTTGTTGGTAAAGCAAGAGTTGGCTGACAATTCAAAAATAAACACCATGGAATTGGCTCACGACGTTTCATATAGTACAGTTTCGATTAATATATACCAAAAAGAAACAACCAAAAAAGAAACCTACGCATACACTATGCCTGTTGAACCATATACGCCAAACTTTGGCTCCAAGTTCTTAACATCACTTAGCGATGGTGCATCTATTTTTGGTGAAATTATTTTGTTTTTTGTCAAACTTTGGCCAATCGCCCTTTTAGTAACAGGTATTATTGCATTAATAAAACTAGTATTACGACAAAAATGGTTCGCATAATATTTAATGAATAACTAGAAATGCATTACAAACTAATTGCCTGTGTTATATTAAAAAAACACAGGCAATTATATTTAACGCTTACACATTACCATCCAAGCCATTAATCCTATTGAAATCTCTAAAGCTTTTTCATCAATATCAAAAGTAGAGGTGTGAACGCCAGATGTAATACCTTTTGATATATTTCCTGTTCCTAATCTAAAAAAACAGCTTGGTACTTCTTGAGAGATATACGCAAAGTCTTCGGCGGTCATACGCAATGGTAAATCTTCTACATTCTCTTTTCCTAAATAGTCTATCGCTGCTTGCTTGCAATCTTTAGTTACCTCAACATCATTCGTTAAAAATGGATACCCATCCATGATATTAATATCGGCCTTTGTATTGTATTGAGATGAAATTGTATCTACGATTTCTTTGATTTTTGATTTTACTTCTTTTCTCCACGCTTCATCCATCGTGCGGAAAGTTCCTGCTAAATAAACGCTTTCAGGAATCACATTTGTTGCGCCTTTCCCTTCAATTTTTCCAAAAGCAATCACCGTTGGAATATTGTTTTGTGAATTTCTAGCAACACCTTCTGCATCTATCACATATGGAAACTGTTTTTCTATCTCCGTGATTATATGAGCTGCAACAACTAAGGGATTATTGTACTCTCCTGCCATCGCAGCGTGCCCTCCTTTGCCTGTAATAGTAATGTGCAGCTCATCGGTACTAGCCATATACATGCCTTCTCTAAAACCAACTTTACCAACTTCCATACTTGGAAACACATGTTGTGCAATAGCTAAATCAACTTTTGGATTTTGTAACACCCCTTCTTTAATCATTAGTGAGGAACCTCCAGGTAAAACCTCTTCACCTGGTTGAAACATGATTTTTACTGTGCCTTCAAAATTATCTTTTAATTGATTTAATATAATAGCAGTTCCTAAGACTGAAGCCGTGTGAACATCATGTCCACATGCATGCATGATCCCTGGATTTTGAGATTTGTAATCCACATTGTTTTTTTCTTCAATAGGCAGGGCATCTAAGTCGGCACGTAACAAAATAGTTTTTTTTGATGGATTTTTTCCCTCAATGATGGCTACTACGCCTGTTTTTACAATTCCTTTTGTATACTTTATGTGATGCTTATCTAAAATTGAAGAAACATATTCAGACGTTTTAAATTCCTGAAACGATAACTCAGGGTATTGATGTAAATGTCTTCTAAACAAAACAACCTCTTTAAAGTATTGCTGCGCTAAATGCTTTATTTGATTAATCATTGACATGGCAATTATTCTAATTTTCCTTTAGCTTGTATAACGCTAAGCTTATCCAAAACTTTGTCGTAGATAATTTTTAGTTTCTTCGGATGTCTTGTATAATAGGCAAGAGAAGAATCAAATTGAATTTTATCAATATTATTATCCTTAAGAGGATTAAATAAATATGTTGAATCAAATTTTTCACCGGGAATAGATTTCACATTAATCCCAGATGCTCCCTCTGCTAAATAAGCATCGGTTAAAATGATAATCATTTGTTCCTCACTCAAAACAGATGAGGGTGTTGTTTCGTCGATTTCGGCAGTTGGTTTACACGAAAAAAATAAACACGAAACGATAAATAGTTTAATTAGGTTTGTATGCATTAAATGCAAAGTTAACACTATGTAGCACATTTTTAAATTGTTCGTGAGATTCGAACAAAGTAGCGTTTTTTGGCAGCTCAATTTTTTCACTTCGGTCAAAAAACACTCGTCCAGATACCATTATTTGAGAATTTGGGAAAGATTTACTCATATTGTTCAAGTATTCTTGCGCTGGAATCCCTTCGGGATTACTCGTAAATGTGGTTACAATAACATCTGGAGGCACCACATCTGCCACAGAAACTAAATCATTAAAAGGCACGGATTGTCCTAAATATAAACATTTATGCCCTTTTGATTTTACCAAAAAGTTGCAATACAATAATCCTAATTCATGCAATTCATTAGCAGGAAGAAATAACAAAAATGTTTTTGGATTAGCTAAAGGCTCAGGAAATAATCCATCGATACCTACAATTATTTTTTGTCGAACCAAATGAGAGATAAAGTGCTCTTGAGCCGGATTAATCATGCCTACCTGCCACATATTTCCAATTTGACGCATAAATGGAAAGACAATTTTTTCGATAGTACTCTCAAATCCAAAGTGAATAATGCAATTTGAAACTATTTTTTCGAATTTAGCTTCATTCATTTCCATCATACACAT
>Ga0315904_10001221_pt1 | contig 40430 bp, 44 predicted proteins | sample LakEriMetagenome_6_FD_203529 | JGI IMG/M metagenome (GOLD analysis project Ga0315904, IMG submission 203529) | Freshwater fungal communities from buoy surface, Lake Erie, Ohio, United States - Buoy 12 MA120 | ecosystem: Environmental > Aquatic > Freshwater > Lake | place: USA: Lake Erie, Ohio... | reverse complement strand
TTTCTTTTGGAAATACGCCTTGACACTCTTAATTCTTTCTTGTGTGAAATTCTCGGGGGTGTCTTCCCATACTACCTGTACATAAGGGTTGTCTAAGACCCCTAATTCAATCTCTTTGCTCATAGTGTAATTAAATGTTAAAGGTGGATTAAATAAATCAATCCTGTCCTTCTTGAATGGTGGTTTCGTCAGTTTCCGTTTCGCCACTTGTCTTTGCTTTATGCTCGGCAACTAAGTGCTCAAGTTGTTTTTTCATAACCTCTTGGTACATCTTCTGATACATTTTCTCAGCACCTTTCAGTTGGTTGTTTCTTGCTTGTACACGTTTTCTGTGTTCTTTGTCTCTTTTACCCATTTTCTTTTTTTGTTGTTTGTTTGTAATCTAAATAAAATCCTATTGCTACGACTATGTTCATTCCCATACTCATTATTATCTCATGGATGTCATCATAAACAGTCATCATCAGATGAATATGTCCTACCATCCAAAAAGGTATGGATAAATTTTGACTAATCCAAACTAATAGGAAAATAAAAAATCTTTTCACTTAGTTTGTATGTCTGTTACCTTCCCAATATTCAACCAACGCATTGATTCCCCAAACTGCCCCTGATGCCAAACATCCGTCAAAAAACCAAGAAAAGTAGGGGTTGAAGTTCATCAACTCCATTGATGGTGAATAAAATGTTAAAGATAAGAAAAATCCTACCCATGTTGATGTACACATCATACATTGAATCAAGTCAGCGAAAAACTTCGCAACTGGTTGATGTAGACCTGGCACAAGTGACATGTCATACAATGCTTGACGGGGTGCTCTAAAGATTGACCCCCAAACCAAAATGTTGCTCATTCCGTAAGCAATCAAAATCCAAATTAGTAGTTCCATATTATTTTCTATTATTTATTGTTCTGTTTAAATTTGACCCGTCCAAGAAAATACCTTGTCTTCCGTTTGATACTTGGATTTCGGTAATTGTATTTTTCAGGTCGTTTATTTCTTTATTCTTCAATTGTAATTCTGTTCTAATCTTTTGTATAGTTTCCTCTAAGGCTTTTTGTTTTGAATTATCTGTAGTTGTTTTTTCAACAACAACTTCTTTGATAATTTCAATTCTTTCAGGTTCACGACTTTCCAACTCTTTTATTCTATCTTGGAAAATATTTTCGTTTTTTTGGGTTTTAGTGGAAAATATTACTAGTTCACTATTACATTCTTGTAGTTTAGTGGAAAATTCTTGTTTTTCATTTTCTAACTGTTGTAGTTTTAACAACAGTTCATTCTCACTTGTTTTGTCACTAATGTATTCTATTTTTGTTACAACTTTTTCTACAGGAACCTCTTTGATAACTTCTTGAATTACCACTTTATCAACAGGTACTTCTTTAATAACTTCAACAATTTTGTCTACTATAACCTCTTTGATTACCTCAACTGGTACCTCAACATATTCAACTTTAACAACCTCTTTGATGACTTCAACAGGTATTTCCACCCGTTTTTCTCGGATTACCTCAATTTCCACCCGTTTTTCTTGAATCCCACCCGTTTTTCCTAAAATTCCGAACTTTTCAACCTCATATCCTTTCCAAGCACAAGTGTGCAAAAAAGTAGGGATATCCTCAATTTTGTTTAATTTACAAAACTGTTGGATATCCTTAATTTCTTTTTGTGTAAGGTTAATAGTTGAGAAGTCTTTCGGTTCCATTTACCAAGTCATCTATTGATGTGATTTTAAAAGATAAGAAAGGTTTTGAATTTTCCAAATCCACGAATTCATATTTGTCTTCTTCAATATCATAAATACCAAATCCGTGTTTTCTAACAGTTTCTCCAAAGTTTTGTTGAATGGTAGAACCTACCATGTACGCCTTTTTTTCATTCGGGATTGAAAATACTTGGCGCTTATGGATGTCACCACATAGGACCAAATCACAACCGGCAAAGCGAGATGAATCAAAACCATCCTCAAACTTATACCCAATATCCGTAGATAGACCAACCACGGGGCCATGGAAGAGTCCGATTTTAGTTCTTTGGCTCTCAGTGATATCTGGTGGCACGTTATGGTCCATGAGGGAGAATACCACCCATTCAACATTTTGGTCTTCATAGCTCCCGCGATTCTTGTAATATACGATGTTCTCATTCTTAAGTGATTCTATAATTGGTGTTAATGCATCTAACCTTGACATGTTGTTTTCCAAAAAATCGTGGTTACCAATAATAACTATTGTCTTTGCGATTTTGGAACACTCAGTTAATACCCATGAAACCATTTCAATAAGTTCAGGTGTCATTTGGTTCTTTGAGTGTACTAAGTCACCAGTGAATACAATTCTATCAGGAGCAATCTCACCCCATTGATTTAACATATTCCTCATAATTGACTTATACAATTCGTGGTCTTTAAATAGACGAATGTGTAGGTCAGAAAAGTGCACTAATTTTTTTATCATTGGGTAAACACATTAAACTCTTCATTCATGTGCTTACAATCCGCACATCTGTAAGTTGGGAATGGTACAATGGTATCTTCAGTTCCACCTGTTAAAAGTTTTGATACTTTCTTTATCATGGTTACTTCTTCAAACCATAGTGATTCACATTTTACACACTTGACCGTAGGTTGTTCCCTTAAGTCAATTTTCATTTTTGGTATTTCCATATTAATATTTTTCTAATTTTAATCTGTCAGCTAATAATTTAATTTGATTTTTCAAATCCTCATAAAAATTATCTTCAGTTTTTATTTGTAAAAGCTCAAATGCTTTGTTCAATTTATTGTAGTCATACTCTAAAACACTACTTTTGAATTGACTAATAGTTTTATGAGCATTGTCCAAATCTTTTTGTCTGTTACAAAAAACCTTACATATCGTTTCAAACTTAATAATATCCGTCAAATTCCAATCACACTTGGAAAATGATTGTTCATTTGCACGACTGTCATTTGCGTCATAGATAGTAACACCACCAAATATATTTTGTTGTTTTGGAAATTGAAGGGCAATTTTATCCCATTTGGTACCTTCTTTATTTTTTCTTATTAAGTAAAATAAGTAGTTACTATCAAAATAACTTTTGAACGTATTTGGGTTGTCTTTACTTACAGTACACCATCTGGTATTTGCACCGTATTTTAGTGAACCTCTATGAGTTAAAGGTCTTACTAAAAGAGTCTTTTCATCCTCATATAAAATAGTCGCGTGTTCTTCTCTAACAAATGTCTTTTCTTCTTTAATTACTTCAGCATCCTTAATTACATCCTTAAAAAGTTCGTAATTGTTATTTGGGTAATGTTCAGTATTATAAATGTCTTTGTTGTTTATATATGGTAATAACTCATCAAATTTTGCAATGTCTTTAAATATATCAGTTTGTTTTCTATTCCCCAATGAAAGTCTTGATAAATAATACTGAATAATTTTTTCAGCATACTTTTTTGTTGGTGTTGTATCACCATCAATAAGTTTTCTCAAGGTAACAACAGGAACCACAGTTGATGAGTATTTTTCAATTAATCTATCTTTTTTTGACATAACTTAAAATATAAAAATTATTTTTTAGAATTTCTTCCTTTATCAACCATTTTTTTAATGATTTCCGCAGCTTCAATCATTTCATCTGTTGGTTCTTCATCTTGATGTCCAAACAAATCTAATCTGTCATACACTCTTTGTAATTGTAATTCGGTTGGTGAACCCCAAAAACTTTCATCGGTGACAAACATATCACCATACAACACTGTTGCAATTTCAAATAAATGGTCCCTTTCTTCTAATAGTTCATCAATCATAATACGAAGATAGTTAATTTTCCAAATAATTCCTAATGTCCATATCTAAAATTGTATTGATAAGTGGTTTTGGTACTCTAAACTCTTCGTACTCAGAGTTTTCTTTTAACAATACCACAATACAACCCAACAATTTAATGTTTTCATATTTAGTACCTTCCAACATCTTAACCAACAATTTACCATATAAAGGTAACTGAAGGTAATAGTGACCCAAGGCTGTACTTGGGTACTCGTGGAACGGTGGATACATGTTTTTTGTAAACTTGTTAGTCTTAAAGTTTTTTTCCTTATTTGTTTTCCAATCCGTAATTAACAGACCAATCTCATTTCCCGCAGCATTTACTGTTACCCACACTTTATCAGGTTGTCCCGTATATCCAAGTTCAGGATGTCCCAAAACAGCCTCAGTATCCAACAGAGCCAAGTTCCTACTCTCACATAACTTAAGGTATTTTTTACCAGCAGAAATCATAGAATCTCCTTTGGTAATTTGTTCTAAATCACAATCAAATATTGGTTGACGAACTTCTTTGAACCCCCCAAATCTTTCAATGGTTTCTTTTTCCAAATGGTAGTGAACTCTACTTCCCATGTTGGAAGCATAATCACCTGAATCACTCCACTCTTTTAGAAGTTCTTTCATGTATTGAATATTACCTTTGGCTTTGTTGTAGGCAATACCTTCAGCATCAAATTCTTCATAGAACAATTTGGTCACCTTTGATACTGATGGGTGACTATCAACCACTTCACCATCCGTGTTTACCATCATATATTTATGGTCTTCTTCAGTAAAGGTTAAATTGAATTCATTCCTTTTACTTTCTAAAATTTCTCTTATTTCTTTTACAGCTATTTCTAAATCCATCATCTCATTAAATCTATATAATATTCGTTAATCTGTCCTTTTAAATCACACACGTCTTGGTCTTTTGGTGGTCGGATAATTTTAATCCTTCCGTATAACACACCACCATTTAATTCGTGGAATAACCTTTGAGCATTGTCCCAAGCATCACCATCCAAACATATATGAATGTCACCCTTGGCCTCATTGTATAACCTTTCAAATAACATGGCCGATACGTGTTTACCCAATATAGGAATACAGTTGTCTAAGAACAACATGTCAAACGCACCCTCCACCAAATAAATGTCTTTACTGAAATCAACATTCCTTTCATTGAAGATAATTTCATCCTTTGGAACTGTGGGGTTTTTGTATTTCATCTTCTTTGGAACCCAACTACGAGCAATGAAGTAGTTAAGTAGTCCGTCCTTGTCATATGAAGGGATAATAATCCTGTAGGCGAACTCACCATCAACGGTATAACCTATCTCATACTTCTCAATCATTTCGTTGGTTATACCCCTACTATGAAGGTATCTTAATGCTTCACCATGTGGAATGAATCTCTTGTTTGAATCCTTGAACTGTACATAACCTTGTGGGAGTTTTACTTGGATTTTTTTAATTTCATCCTTTTTTTCTTCAGGATTTAAAAGTAGATAAGTCTTTTTTGATTTCTTGTTTCCGAACCTGTCAAACAATTTACCCAATGGTCCTTGAGTTCCGTGAGTCTCAGCACAACTCCAACACTTATATAGGTGTCTACAATAATTTATTTCTAAGTTACCCTTACCATCACCATTATCCAAACCCTTAATCTCATATGAACACACCGGACAGTCAAAAGTGATTTGACACTTCATGTCATAGTGGGCCTTTTCTTTGCCCAACATATCTCGTAAAAGGTCAATTACAATTTCTTTTTCATCATCCACATCTATAAAGATAATAAATTAAATGGGAAAAACAAATTTTCTTACAATTCAATCACAAACAATTCGTAACCTTCTGGTTGGTAACTCTCCAAGAATACATTCAAGTTCACCCTAACCTTATTTGGGTTATTGTAATCTAAATTTTCAACAGGACTTTTCATTACCGTCATTACTCTGTAGACAATGGTATCACCTTCTTTGTCATAATCATTAACCATTATCAAAACTTGTGCGTTACTATTTGACCTTCTAATAATATAAAACTTAATAGGTTGTTGTAATTTTTTGGTTTGACCAGTCTTCTTGTCTTTGAGATATGCAATACCATCAATGATTGGACTCATCATTGCGGTTCTGTTTATTCCAAATGCTCTTTTAGATAATTCAGGTAATGCGTCATAAAACATTTCAATAACCTCTTCCTTTGTCATTGGTTCAACATTTTGGTCTCTATCAAATCTTCTAAAAGCATGGTCACCATATTCCAACACATAGTTATAACCTTTGTAATTGGTTTTAGCAAGTACCTTTGAACCTTTAACTAAACGGTCATCTTCACTAATAAGTGTTTTTATAATTGATAATAGTTTCACTAACATATAAATACCCACAAAAAGAAAAAGGGAACCGAAGTTCCCTTTTAAGGATTTCAGGGGAATTATGTTTACGATGACCGTCTTAACCTATTCTACCCCTTACTCCCATCCTCAATACAAAGATAATGATTTTTGTTTACACTACCAAACTTTTTTTTCTTTTTTTCTATTATACACTTTTTTTGAACCAACCACACGAACCACGTTTTTTCTACGTACAATCTGTGCGATGTGTCCGTTTGTCATTCCTTGTTTCCAGTCTTTGTTTTCCATGTCCGTTTGTTTGTTATACAAATATACAACATACACAGATAAATACAAAACAAATTACCAAATTTTTTCAGAATTCATAAACCCAAGAACGGCACAATATGCATCCGTTTGGTCAAAGTTCTCTTTCTTAAGTGTGTTGTTCCTTGTGTACTGCCAAGTAATTTGTGGTTCACGTTTTGCCACCAAGTCCCAAATGATTTGTTTCTTATCAACGTCCTTTGGTAATCCACCAAATAAAACCATCTTACCCTTATCGTTTAATTGTAACAGTTGTGGAAACGCAAACTTTCTTGAATTGTATGTTGAAATGAATTCAGGTACCAAACCCAAAACATCGTAAATGTTTTTTGTAACAAACGAATTATATCTTAGTAACGTTTGAACCGTGTAGATATTGTTTGAGTTTAATAAAGGTTCTTCAATAATAACTTTGGTAATACCCAAGTTCTTATATTCCTCCAATTTACTTTTGAAGACATCAGCCTTTGATAACAACTCCTCAATTTTATTTTCAGTTTTAATTTTTGGTCTTGGTGACACGTGGGTCAATTCCAATAACTCTTGCGTTCTCATATCAAATAGAGCCCACCCAATTGTTTTAGTTGACACATCTAATCCCAAGACTTTAGGATTATTCTGTAAAGTTTTTTTTGCCATGTTAGAAATCAAATTTTATCAAGAATTGCTGAATACCTTGTCTTAACACGGGGTATTGCAACTTAGATAAAATCATAAGGTCATTATTAGAATTATAAAGACCAATCTCACTAATATATCTATTATTGGTGACTGCCAATTGAAAAGTTGGGTTTGTTGTGTTCGTAAATTGCTCTTCAGGAAGATTCACAGCGTATTTCATTTCATAAATTGTTGCTTGAATGTCCGTGTTAATCTCACCAAAGAAATAATATTCATCACCAAAGTTTAACTTATCTGTCTCACCATTCATTGGAATATCAATGTAGTTATTCAAGTCATAAATGGTACCACCACTAAAGTCATTTAAACTAATTGTGAATGTTGTACCTGTTAAACCAGACGCTGTTAAATAACCATTAACTAATGTTCCTGACAAATCAGGTGTCACATCAATTTCAACCCAATTTTGTGGTGCTGGTAAACTATCACTACCAATTGTTTTTTGACATAAGATACTTATTTCATTTGCGGTAAATCCTGAACAATCTTGAGTTAAGAATGGAAATTCATTACCAAATCTAACTGTTACGTTTTGTGAAGTTAAAGAACATCCTGATGATGGTCCTTGTATTTTAGAATAGTAATTACAATGTAATGACTCGGTAAAGGCGGTTGAATTAAATCTATATGTAACCCACAAGTATTCTGTATCTGCAGATAAAATACCAACTGTATCTGAACCCGTATTACAAATGTTAGGAACAATCAAACCTAATTTAGGTGCTGGTAATGTCCAGTTTCTATTTGACTTATATGAAAGTGCCGCAACAATTTCATCATCATCAAACACTATTAATTCTGAATCGGGGAATACTTTACCAACTCTGTTTGGATAACCATCGCTATTTGGGTTAGTGTCCCATAAATTGTAGTATCTCATACCAGGTGTATTCATATCTTCATTCTTTGTACTTTCCATATATGATGGATAACCCAAATCCCAACCTGCTGGGTCAACATAGAATGTTTGTCCGATTGTAGTACCTGTTGTTTTGTGCCACATTAAAGTTGGTAAACTTACTTTAAAGTTTCTAGCTTGTCCCGCAGCACCTGGGTTTACTGAATCATATGGCTCAAATGCAAATTTTTCACCGTAGTAATTGTCAACACCATTGTTAGTATAACTTACAATAGCAATCGCTTTTTGGTTACTTGGTAGTACAGGAATTATTTCATCATAAGAATTATAGTAGTACGTATCGGTAAGTGCTGTAACACCAGAATAATTCATAAAGTATTGTCCTGAGTCTGTTTGATAACCTAAGTATTCTTTTGTTCCCAAATAATTTACGGAACCATATTGAGTATAATCTTCATTGATTGTTGAAATTACACCCGCTGGAGATTCACTCCAAGGAATATTCATATTCCAAACACTAATTGTATCTGCTGATGAACACACCCCTGTAAAGTAAGACGCAGGAACCGCGGCATCATAAAATGGTGTCATACCACTTGGGTAGATAAGTGCTCTTGCTTCACCAAGACATGGTTGACTTACAAAATTAGGAAGGGCTCTATCAAGTGTGATTGTATATGCGGTTACACTAGTTGCTGTAACAGCTTGTATTTTGTATGTTAAAATGGGATTATTGGTATTAATATTACCACACCCACCATTACTATCAAATATAAATGTTACAAAATTACCAACTGAAGGAGTACCTGTAGATGGTGAACAAAAATCATAAATTAAATTAACATTATATCCTGAACTACAACCGGTATAGTTAATAACATAATTAGATGTTACAGTGAAGGCTGAATTTGTAATTGCACTAAAACTACCAGAAGAACCTGTAAAAAATCCTAATGGATTTGTAAAGTTCCATATATTAGTTTCAACAGATTGCATGGCAGGTATACCATATGTTGAACCTGTTGTACCTTGAAGGTAGTATGGGTATTTAATATTTTGTTTGTTACTTTGTGGAGTACCAGTTGAATTCTGAGCATTAAATGGTGGTTCCAAAACATAACCTGCAGATGGTAATACACCACTAGCGCACTCATAACAAACTTCCGAATCACCAATTTGGAAATAAGCAATATTAAAATTACCTTGTGATAGTTGTTGTCTACCAGTGTCCGTAATCTTTGTGTTTATTAACGCTGCGGTATCTTTAATTATAAAACCCATATATACTAAATACTTTTTATTTTATTTTAAATTTTTAATGTTTTTTGAACTAAACTTGTAAATGACATATTACCTGAAATAACATTGTTACAATTGTTTTCAGCAAAGTATGTAAATGTATTATTTGCAGACATACTATTTTGAATATTTGTCGCACAACCAACATTACTTGCCTCAGTAATTGTCACTTTATTATAAATTTCAATTGTAAATGTATCAGAATTTGTTAATGTAGTGGTTGCCGTTGCACCTGATACAGTAACATCAGTTTGATATGGCGAACAATTTGGTCTATTAGAAACTGTTGTAGTATCACCGCCATCAGTTATTGTTAATGGTGTACCGTTTTTCTTTACAACAAAATAAGAACCAACATTATCACCTTCACCAGGATGGTTTAATGTAAACACCTGACCTAAAGACACACTCATATTTAACGTAATACCATTTGGTATTATGTTAGTATTCAAAGTGTAGATTGACTGTTTATATTGAACTGATGAAGAATTAGTAATTGTTTGATTTGTTGTTTGAGTGAAACTCATAGTTGTTGTCACACTTTGATTCAAATTAGGAACTGTAATGTTTTCAGTTGAATATAAGTTTGTTACAACATCCTTAACATAAACAGTATAAACGCCAGGTGTTAAGTTATAGAAACAAGTCGTTGTTCCTGTTGTGCTTCCATTATCAATTGAATACACATAAGAACCTGAACCACCCCATGCTTGAATACATATTGAACCGTCAGCTATTGTATCACAAGACGCTGCGTTAGTATAAGGACTGATTATTATTGATGTATAAGCAGGACAATTACCATTTGTTAATGTAACATTGGTAACCTCAGTCAATCCGTTTATCTGCCAATTACTTAATGGTGGTACTGAAGTTGTTGTTGAACTTGGGTACCAAGTATCACTATCAAATCCTGTAATCTGCCATTGAGATTGACTTGTAGAATAAGCCAACAATAATGTTCCACCCGTTGTCGTAATTGGTGTATTTGTTGTTGTTGCGGTCCAAGATGGGTAACCATTTATAACCGTGTTATAATTAAACTGATATTGATATTGTTGTATGTTATTAAGTAAGAATGTTACACAAATACCTGTGTATGGTATAGGTGTCGGAGTTGGCGTTGGAGTTCTTGTTGGTGTCGCAGTTGGTGTTGGTGTTGGAGCGACTACAGAACAAGTTGTGGACACTGTAAAGTCACCGTAATAATCAATAACAGTAGCACTATAAGTTCCAGGTACTACACCTGTAATCATTGTTGAACCTGTTATACCATTACTCCAAAATACACTATACGGTGCAGTTCCACCAGTAATTACTAATGATATTGAACCCACACCATTTGTTGTTGTTGGGTCAACAGTATCACAAGTAACACCCATTGGGAATATTGTAATAACATCACACTCATTTTTAAAGTTAGCTCTTGTCGTTGTAGTTGTGGTATAACTTGGTGTTGGTGTTAACCCTGGTGTTTTTGTTGGTGTTGGTGTTATTGTTGGACTTAAACTAACCGTTGGTGTAATTGTTGGTGTTGGAGTTAAAGTTGCTGTAACACTTGGTGTTGGTGTTGGTGTTGGACAAGGGTTATCATTTTGACAGAACGTACATGAAACATATTGTGGGTATTCATATGTTGCAACAATTGTTCCTGGCGTTCCAAGTAAATTGGCAGAATAACATTTGCCATTATAAATAACTGTATCACCAAAAGGATAAACAAAGTTGGCCGGTATAATACTAAATGTCAATACATCAGTACTATCACAACAGTTGACAAATGTAACGGCACTATAACCAAGATTTGTTGGGTTATAAGTTAAACATTCTATACAAGTATTATATGTTGATAATGTTGTTTGAACGTTTGCGTTTGTTTCACCTGAACCAACATAAGTCCAACAAGTTCCATCAAATAAAATTGTGGTTCCTGAAACAGGAGTTAAAGATGGTTGAACGGTGATTGTTACATATTGAGTTGGGTCACTACAACTTTGTAATGATAATCCAACTAAGTTGGCAGAATTACAAGTTTCACAATCAGGATAACCATTAAATGTTACATCGGCGATTGGAATTAGTAATGTTGGTGCTTCGGTATCAATCCAACATGCTCCATTGTAATATGCTATCTCACCCGGATTAAAGAAGATATCATTATACTGAAATATTGCCGATGTGTTAACATCAGCACAATTACGGAATATGTTGTTTTTTATTGCCATTTATTAGAAGGTATCACATTGTGTGATTATACATCCATTTGTATCAATTACCTTAACACATAATGATGTTTCGGTGTCTAATGGTGGTGGGACATTAAATACATACGGTGGTGAACTGATGGTTGCGATATACACACAGTTGCTTACAGAACCATCACAAATATATACATCATATGGTGATGTTCCTGTTAATGAATTTATTGTTACTTGTACTGCCATGGTATATAAATATTTAAGTGGTTGGAGTTGGAGTTGGTGTTGGAGTTTTAGTTACCGTAGGTGTTGGAGTTTTAGTTACCGTAGGTGTTGGAGTTTTAGTTACCGTAGGTGTGTTAGTTGGTGTTGGAGTTACTGAATAATTTTCACACGTTGAGCAATCTCCATACCAACTATCAATAACTGATACCGTAGCATTTGATGATATTGTACTAACACCTATATAAGTGTAACAACTTTGAATTCCATTTATGGTCATATTGTATGCGTAATTTGTGAATAAATCCACATCAACAAATGTATTAGATGGTTCCAAATAATACATATTATTCGTGTTACATTCTTGGAATTCATATGTCTGACCAGGACATACAAATACTGTTTCCACTAATGTATATGTAACATCTCCACTTACAGGTAAACCACGATTTATGGTTGTTGTAGTTGTTGTTGCGTTTGTTGTTGTAGTTGTTGTATATGAACTAAAACTTATACTTCCACCAACACCAATACATGGGTTAGCGGTTGTTGTAGTTGTAGTGTAGGCACTGAACGTAGCGTTGATTGATGTTGCCGAACAAGGAATTGTGGTTGTAGTTGTTGTTGACACATCACAATCAAAGTAAGCCTCAAAGTCAAAAATATTACAAGGATTTGTTGTGGATGTTGTAGTTACACATGTTCCTGAACTAAAGAAATCCGAACATAAATCAGGACAAATTTCATAACTTGGAATTGGTCCGTGTAAAACACAATCACCACCCAAAGTATCACTTAAACACCAATAAGTTCCTGTGTAATAAATAAATCCAGTATCACCCGAATAATAAGTTCTATTGTTTAAAAATCCTGCAGAATAATAGGTACCATCATATAATTCAGTTTCCGTAAAATATGTTAAAACACAATACTCTGAAGAACTACATTGGAACCATCCAGCAGATGGTGTAACTGATGGTGTTGGAGTAATTGTTGGTGTTGGTTGTGGTGTGTTACTTAAAGCAGGACAATCACCAATTAAAGTAATATAAACACCCTCAGGTGCGATAATACTATCATCACAAGCACATACGGCAATTGTAGTATTAGGTGCAATTAAATTTTCTCTAAATTGAGCATAACAATCAATGTATTCAATATAAATGTCAATTGAATTGTTATTAAAAACACTATACTCATAACAAGTACAAGCTGTTGGGGTGGCAAATAACGTGGGTACTTCAGGTGTTGGACATGGGTCACAAAAACTATCTGTACAACTTGATTGTTCCAAAAATACAACACCAGTTCCATCATAAATTGGAGCTGAGTAATCATAACTTATTAATTCTGCACATCCTTCAAAGTCACCCGCACCACCCGAAATATAAAAAGTCTGACCAACAGACAAACTTGCCGTTACGTTATTAAAATTAAAAACATTATACGAATTACAACAATCCCTAAATGAATAGGAGTCAATTGGTATTGACGGTGTTGGTGTAGGAGTTGGTGTTGGCATTACTATTCTTTAATACTATAAATAACAGATAATTCTATTTTTGAATTATTTTTTTCATTTCATTTATGTATTTGTAAGTTGTTGATTGTTTATCAACATAATTAAAATACTCAATATTATTTTTCAAAAGTTCAATTGGATTATTATTAATATAATCACCTTTAAAAAATAGTGTATTTTTAAGGTTATCAGTTACACCAGCCATGTGTAATATTGGGTTGGTATTACAAGTTTCAATCTTGTCAGTTGCCCAACAAAAATCAAGTTCTTTGGTAATCCTTGTTTCCCTATTCCACCACCATTGGTTCCATAATACAGACCACATCTCTGCAGTCCAAAATTGTATCTCACCTGGTGATATTGGATACTTTCGTTGAAATCTCATCAGTTTGTCATACAGTCCTGTGGATTCTCTAAATATTTTATACCACATCTGCCAATCTTGTTTCTTAAAGACATATTGTGCACCACCTGAGTTTAATTCATTTTTCTTAACAATACTTGGTTCAACACCAACAATGTCACACATTTCTCTCAATAGTTGTCCTGAATCTAATTGGGGATGTTTTTCTTTATACCTACCATCACAATCCATAATGTAATTAAAATCTATATATCCACGAGTATTGGACATATAGATATAATCATCATTTATAAGATTATTGAAATCAGGAAGGTAATTAAATACAATGTCAGAGTCATGTAGTAAAAATAACTCTCCTCGTTTTGGTTCTTCTTTAATCCATTCATATAATAAATAAGGTTTAATACTTGGTATGTAATGTTTTCTTTCACGGTTGTCTATATACCCATGAATATTTTCTGTATATTTTTTTAATTTATTTGCACCTTCAGAAAGTTCTGTAGTTTTATTAACAAGTCCAAATACAACATGAATATTTTCACGTGGTATACCCAAATTAATAAAATTATTTAAATACACCTCACATTGCCAATGAAAGTATGGTACGTCAGGTTGTGCCGAAACAAATAACATTTTATCTTTCCAAGTCATTTTTGTAATTATAGTAAAGTTTGGAGATATTTATATAGTGATGAAACTCATTAAAACAATACAAAATTTAGTTGAGGAAGCTGAAAAAGAATATAATAAAGTTCTTGAAAGCACAACTAATATGAAAGAAATTGAAAGAGCCGAAAAAAATTACTTTGACTCACTTAAAGTATTGGAAAAATTCAACAAACTTAACGGTTACAAACGTAACTAAATCTAAACCATTGGATTTGGGTCTGTCCATTCAGGTGTTGCCAAAATATCTAATATTTCATTGTAAGTATAAGGACCTTCACTTGTTGTTAAACTTTGAACACATGGTGGTGTAACACCATTCCACTTAACAAATGTTTTTGTTAAATCAACTGATTTTCTAACAGTATCTTCTGAAGTTTCTAAAACTTCATTAAAGTTAATCTTATTCAACTCTGAAACATTGAATATCATAAATTCTCTATCTACGTATGGGTCTGACATATTGATAAATATTATTAAAGCCCAAATCTTCCTTTCTGTGCGTTATAGTTTTGTAAAACTTCTGTTGCCGATAGTTCTTTATTATACATTTGAGCAATAGCGATATTTCCAATAATTGGTGGTCTAGTTGAATTTCTACCTAACCACCAAGTAGAATAAACCGTACTAATAGGGTAATTCATACTACCGCTGCTTTGTAAAGTCCCGTTAGCATATAACTTAAAAGATGTTGTACTTCCATTATAATATCTTGTAGCCACCAAATATAACCAACCACTAGCGGGAATACTTACAGTGGCACTACAACCACTATCAACATTAGGGTTTCTTGCCGTTACACCATATTGAATATTAATAGTACTACTTGGTGAATTATAAGTACTAGCATATAATCCAATTAATCCATAATCATTGGTTACGTTAGAAAAAATTCCGCTAGAATCAGCGGAAATTTTTGTTATTTTACACCAAACAGCAAATGTTCCTGTTGTTGAGTTATATTGAGATGCATTTGTACCTAAATTCACATAATCATCCACACCATCAAATACTATAGAGCCACCATCGGTAGAACTATATGTTGGTCCATTTGTTAAAAAACCTTGTAATCCACTTGTAGTAACACCACCATAGTTAATATAACCTGGAAATGTATATAGCGATTTTAAATTAACAGGGTCCTGAACATCAGAACGAATAATCGCAATACTTGAGATGTAATAAGTGTCTCCAATTACACCATTTAATGTAAAATCAAAAAACTTACTACCATTATAGTTGATACCTCCATCATCCCAACATGAAATTAATTGCCATTCTTCATTTTGTCCAATCAATACATTATTAGTATTAGCAAAACCCCCACTACCATCCGAAATATCCATTTGAAAGGAACAACTTGAAGTATTTGTTGATTTTCCTCTAACCCACATATAATAACGATAATATCCTTGCCCTAAGTTACCAATAACACCATTAACACTACCATCACCCCAAGTTCTGTGTAATGTATTACCATCCGAACGATTAATTACACTACTCCAAACTTGTGCATTGTAAAAAGGTGGTGTAATGGAATTATTTGTTATTTCGGTTATGTCAGACCTTTTAACAAGCCATTGATTTAAAGGAATACCGATGTTTTTGATTGAATATGTAACACTTCCACTTAAATCACTAAAATAAATATTTGTTGTTGGATAAGAAGGAGTAAAACCTGCATCTAAGTTTAACACAAGTCCATCAGTTACAATTGCAGGATAATCAATATTGAAAACCATCTTATCGGTTTGCGTTGTAAACCAATTTAAGCATTGACCTGATGTTGTATAAGGCACACCAGCAATTGTTGATGTTAATCCAGTTAATTGGGCTTCTGTATTTACCGTATAGATACTTGGACCACTAGTTTCTTTATTAAGATAAATTGTAAATCCTCCTGCTGGTGGAGTTATTCCATTATAATATCCAGTACTTGATGTCGGTCCTTTTCCAACATCACCTGTCCCAATCCAAAAGTTTCCTTTTTTTAATGCTAGCGTTTCAGCATTTGTATTATATTTTATTGCGTTTGGCATTATAGTCCGAATCTTGATTTTGTTGCGTTATAGTTTTGTAGAACTTCTTGGGCTGGTAGGGCTCGGTTGTATATTCTAATTACTGCTATATTTTCAATACCAAAACCAAAATATAGGTCTCTAGATGCAATATACCATCGAGTAAAAGACGTTGGAGTTGCATTACTTGCAAACAAAGAACCGTTTAGGTATGTGCCGGATGTTCCATCCCCTTTCAACCATACAACGTGTTGTGAAAATTGAGTGGGTGAAATAGGCATTCCATCGTTTTGAGATAAGGCAATTAAGTTGTTAGTAGTTAAATCAGTCTTTTCGTACCATGAGACATACTGTAAATGGTTTAAGGCTGAGTTACTTCCTCTTGCAACTAATTCATTTGCAATGGAACTTCCACCTCCCCCTATTTCTAATGCATTATTATAAGCATCTACAGTTCCTTTCAACCATACTTCTATGGTTATATCTTGAGGTAACGCATTCACACAATTCGTTACTCTTCCGTAATCATCAACACCATCAAAAACAATACTACCACCATTATCACTATTAAAAGTTGGTCCATTTATTAATGTTCCATTATTTCCACTTAAACTTAAATCGGTCCATGTTGTTCCACTTCTTGAGTATGACGGTGTAAATCCCGCATCCAAATTTAATGTTAATCCACTCGTCACAATCGCAGGATAATCAATATTAAAAATCATTTTATCAGTTTGTGTTGCAAACCAATTTAGACATTGACCTGATGTTGTAAAATTTTGGGAACCTATACTATTGGTTAATGAAACCATTTGAGCCTCTGTGGTTACCGTATATATTGATGGTCCACCTGATGATTTATTAAGGTATATCGTAAATCCTCCTGTTGGTGGAGTAATACCATTATAAAAACCAGTACTTGATGTCGGTCCTTTTCCAACATCACCTGTTCCTATCCAAAAGTTTCCTTTCTTAAGAGCTAAGGTTTCCGTACTTACGTTATATTTTATTGCGTTTGGCATTATAATCCGAATCTTGATTTTTGTGCGTTATAGTTTTGTATTATCTCTGTTTGAGATAAAGGTTTATTATACATTCTTATCACAGCATAATCGTATGGTGAAAAAGAAGTTACCCCATTTCCACCCCAACCATAATTCCTAGTAGCCGTTAAATTGTTATCAATTCTAACTTGACTATTTTTAAAATCTACTGTTTTAGTTGAACCTTGTTGTTCCCCATTAACATAAATTTTATAAGTTGTTCCATCATCAGAGGTCATTACAAAATGACACCATTTATTAATATTAGCGGCAACCCAACCAGATTCAGCGTTATTCCAACCCACACTTACATTAGAACATTGGCTTCCTGTAGGGTTGTTAAGAGGACCAAAAGAAAAATTAACAGAGGTTTGAGCTGGTACCGCCGCAAAGTATATTACAAGCCCTTGACCATTTCCTTTCAAAGTATAATTACAACCGTTATAGTTCCCATAAATACTTGTATAATGTTGCGGTAAACCATCATGAGGATTCATATATAACCAACACTCAATTGTCCAATTTATATCATATTGGATATTGTGTGTAAATCCAACCAAGTCCTTAGGTGATTGAATGTAATCATCGACACCATCTAATTTGAAACAAGACACACCTTCTGTGGTTCCAAAAGTTGGTCCATTAATTAGAGTGGCATTATTTTCACCTAAACTCACGTCATATAACACATTATTTATGGTGGGATATGATGGAGTAAATGATGCGTCGATATTCATCGCCAACCCATCAGTTACAATTGCAGGATAATCAATATTGAAAACCATCTTATCGGTTTGTGTTGCAAACCAATTTAGACATTGACCTGATGTTGTGAAACTTTGAGCTCCAATTGTATTAGTTAATGACACCAATTGAGCTTCAGTCGATACGGTGTAGATTGATGGACCACTAGTTTCTTTATTAAGATAAATTGTAAATCCTCCTGATGGTGGAGTTATTCCATTGTAATAACCTGTGCTTGATGTTGGTCCTTTTCCAACATCACCAGTTCCAATATAAAAGTTTCCTTTCTTTAATGCTAGTGTTTCAGCACTTACGTTATATTTTACTGCGTTTGGCATAAAACTATAAATACCATTTTTTTCAAATAAAAAATGATTAGATAATATTACTTTTTATTTTATATTTCATATAATTAAGTTATGAAAGAACTATTCAATTTAGGAGAACTCTATGTCTCCGATTTTTTGGGTGAAAATGATGAACCTCGTGGCGGAAAAGTTGAAATGAAAATGATGCTTGACAAATCAACAGGTAATGTGAGATTAGAGAAGGCAGCACCTTTAGATGTAATGTACGGAAAATATTGGTACCGTTCAGGTATTAATCAAAGCATGAAAAATGAATTACAAAGAATTGTTAATTCAATTTTGGATGTTAAAAAATTAAAAGAAAATGATATTTGGGTTGATATCGCATGTAACGATGGTACCATGTTTGATTTTATACCAAATAATATTATCAAAATAGGTATTGACCCCGTTGATAATTCATACAAAAACGAATCCGAAAAAAGGTCCGATTTAATCATTCAAGATTACTTTAGTGCCGATGTTTATAAAAAGTCAAAATTTGGAACACAAAAAGCAAAAGTTGTAACATCTATCGCAATGTTCTATGATTTAGAAAATCCCGACACATTTATTCAAGATGTTGGTGAAATTTTAGATGATAATGGATTATGGGTATTACAGTTAAGTTATACACCATTGATGATTGAACAATTAGCATTTGATAATATCTGTCACGAACACATTTACTATTATTCATTATTCAATCTTAAAAAATTAATGGAAAAAAATGGTTTTAAGATTGTTGATTGTCAGTTAAATGATACAAATGGTGGTTCATTCAGAGTTTATGTAATGAAAGAAAATTCTGATGTTACAAAATTTGCAACTCAACCACACAGAGATGTTTGTAACTTTAGAATCCAATCTTTATTAACTTTAGAAGAAAAATTAAAACTTGACTCTGTTGATACTTGGATGGATTTTTATAATCGTATTTTGGATTTGAAAGAACAAACTGTTTCATTTATCAAATCTGAAAAAGAAAAAGGTAAAAAGATATGGGGTTACGGAGCATCAACAAAAGGTAATACCCTTTTACAATACTTTGGATTAGATAACACCTTAATTGATGGTATTGCAGAACGTAGTGTTTATAAATGGGGACTTAAGACTGTTGGTACCAATATCCCAATGTATTCTGAAGAACAAATGAGAAATGAAAACCCTGATTATCTGTTAGTTCTTCCTTGGCATTTCATTAGTGAGTTTGTTGAAAGGGAAAGAGATTTCTTATTAGGTGGTGGAAAATTTATTGTTCCGTGTCCAAAATTTCAAATCATTGGTTTAGATGACATCTAAGAAAGCATTAATTACAGGAATAACTGGAATGGATGGTCGGATTTTATCCGACCTTTTGTTATTAAAAGGTTATCATGTTTTTGGTTTATATAGGAATAATCCAAACAAAGAATTATTAAAAATTGACGGTGTAACATATATTGAATCTGATTTATCTAATTTAGATTCCCTTGATGTATTATTTTCCAATTATGAATTTGATGAAATATACAATTTGGGTGCACAGACTTTTATTAATCCTAGTTGGGAAAATCCTGAATATACATTTAATGTTAATTGTTTATCAATAATAAAATTATTAAACTACATTAAAGATTACTCACCAAAAACAAAATTATTTAACGCATCTTCTTCTGAAATATTTGCAGGGACATTAGAGTCACCTCAAACTGAAAACACGTCTTATTTACCAACTAACCCATACGGAACATCTAAAACTTTTGCAAATAATATTATAAAAAATTATCGTGACAAATATGGTGTATTTGCTTGTTCAGGTATTTTATACACACATGAAGATGTAACCAGAAACGAATATTATGTATCAAAAAAAATAACCAATGGTGTTGCAAAAATACATTTGGGTTTATCAAATACAATATCTTTGGGTGATTTGAATTCATCAAGAGACTGGTTATCAGCCAAAGATGCCGTAAATGCAATGTGGTACATTTTACAAGAAAATACCCCTGATGATTACATTATTTCATCAGGAGTTTCAAGAAGTCTCAAAGAATTTATATCCACAGCATTTAATGTTGTTGGAATAAATGATTGGGACCAATATATTAGTATTGATGAAAGTTTAATCCGACAAGAAAAAACAACCAAGATTGTTGGTGATAATACAAAGTTGACTTCTATCGGATGGATACCTAAATTTACGTTCAATGATATGATTAACGAATTGGTCTCCTATGAAATTAAAAAATTAAATAACGAATTATTATGAAAAAAATATACTACTTAGTCCATAGCACAAATTGGGGTGATACTTTTTTATCAACCCCAACATTAAGGTATTTGTCTAAATCACACAGAAAAAAAATAAATGTTGTTACTCATAGAAAAGATGTTTTTATCAATAACCCTTATGTAGATAAAACATTTAGTTTTGATGAGTTTGATTTACTCAATAAAGATAACATAGTAAAATACGAAAGTTTTACTCACGCTGGTAGAAAAGACAATAATGGTATTGAGAAAAAGTTCTCCCACTTTGATGGTAGACAACTACACGCATCTGATTTAGGATTTCAATTACCTATTGAAGATTTAGAATATGATTTTTTTCCTGACCCATTAAAATTGGATATTAATTTACCCGAAAAATACGTTGTACTACACGTTACCACTAATTGGCCAAATAGAACTTGGGCTTATGAAAATTGGGTTGATTTAATTAAATGGTTAAAGGATAATGAAATATTCACAGTTTTAATTGGTTCAGGATATAGAGAAATTTTACACTCATCTTATAGTGATAAACCACTTGATAAAGAATGTCCTTTATTTGAGGATTATTATGGTTTGGACTTAACTAATAAAGGTACTATGAGTGACATGTGGTGGGTTATTCAAAACTCTCAAGCAATTGTTACTATGGACTCAGCACCTTTACATTTGGCAAGTACAACTGATAGTCATATTATTCAGTTAGGTAGCGCCATAAATCCAACATTCAAAAGATTTTACAGAAACGGTGATTGGACGTATAAATATCATTTTTTAGGCGGTACATGTAAGTTATTCTGTAATACAAATTTGTTTTACAACATTAAAGAATGGGGTGATATCAATTCGGTTCCACCTCAACCAAATTGTTTAGAAAATAAACTTACGTTTGAGTGTCATCCACAACTTAATAGTGTGATTGATAAATTAAATGAAATATTATAATAAATAATAATATGAAATTTGGTATATACACATCCTTTTATAATGTAGAAAAATATGTTGACAGAATTTTTGATAACATAGAATCAATAAATTACGAAAATTTTGAATGGCATATAACCGATGATTTTTCTACAGATAACACTAAAAATAAAATAATGAATAGGATTAATCTTAGTCCTATAAAAGACAAAATTCTGTTTATGGAACAATCTAAAAAACAAGAAATGTATTGGGAACCAAATTTATTTTTTGACCAAACATTTGATTGGATTGTTTTAATAGACTCAGATGATTTAGTTGATTCTGATTTTTTAATTGTATATAATAATATCTTAAAAAATAGTCCAAATGTTGTAGTAGTTTCATCTGATTTCCATAAAATAAACGATAGTGACAATACTCTACATTCAATCTCGTATATATTAAACGATGATAAAATGTCAAACAAAATTGTTAACTATCATCCCTCATGTGATTATTTAAATAATATAAGTTATAGTTGTTTTGGACATCTTAGAGCATTTAAAAATAATGTGATTGATAAATTTGAAATTACTAATAATTTAGCAGGGGCTGAAGACAGTTATAGGATTTTTTGGTTAAATTCTTATGGTAAATATTTAAATATTCCAAGACCATTATATAAATGGTATTTAAGAAATGATTCAATTTCACATAATCCAAATGTTTCATCAGTTTATAACGATAACTTTGATATATCACTAAACAAATTAAATTTATCTGACTATGGTGTTGATACAACATTTAACGATGTTTATCTTGAAACCTGTTCATTGGGGTCGTATAATATCGGAGAACTCAAAGGAATGAAGGTTTCTTTATGGTCACGAGTATTATCTAAAACCCAAAAAGAAAAAATAAAATTATTGTATCCTGATGTCACGTTGTACTTTAATAATGAAAATTGTAACATTAATATCATTTGTTTGAACTATTTCAATAATGAAGAATTAGATATGGTTTTGAAAAAAACATCAAAAGATAAAATTTTACTTTATTATCAAAACCAAAAATACCACACTAATAATAGTGAAAAAGATAACGAATTATTAAACCAATTAAATTATTTTAAGGAAACACTCAATAAACACATTGATTATAGTTGGTGGATGTATATTCGTCATTTTATAATTAAAAAATAACAAAAAAATAAAAATGAATATATTATCATTACACACATCTCATCATGATGCAAATTTTTGCACATTAAAAGACGGTTCAATAATTTATCACAATGAAATTGAAAGATTTACAAGAATTAAACACGATGGTTGTTTTTTACCAGGTTTTAAAGAAAGATTAAATCAAACACTAGAAAGTTCTAATATTTTTAACGAACAGTATGACCATATAAGTTACGTATTTTGTCGTGATAGAAATATCTCATCATACTTGGATTTATCTAAATTTAATGGTAACCCCAAAGTTCACTATATTGGACATCATACCAGTCACGCAAGTTCAGCATTTTATAATTCAAATTTTGACAATGCTTTAGTTTTTTCTATTGACGGAGGTGGAGAAGAATATCAAAGAGATGGGGACATTTTCTATTGGTACACATATAGCAATTGCATCTTTTTAGGTGATAAAAACCAAATCACACTTTTAACTAATGGTTCTAATATAGTAAATAGTTTGGGAGGTATTTGGATGGAAATGTTAGAAAAAGTTTTTGATATGAGTACTATTCTTGGTACTAAAGGAGATGAGGCGGGAACCTTAATGGCTATGGCCGCATTTGGAAATCCTTATAAATATTTAGAAGAATTTAGATTTTTATTGGAAAAAAGTAGTGACCACCTTAGATTTGATTACTTAAAAAATGAAATCAAAAAAGATGAAGAAAACCGATTCCACATTGCAGCATCTTTACAAAGATTTACCGAAGATTATTTTATGAACTATGTTATTATGAACCTTGACCGTTCACAAACAAAAAACGTTTGTTTTACTGGTGGAGTTTCCTTAAACTGTGTTGCATTAGGTAAAGTGGCCAAGGCGTTAATTGAAAGGGGTTATAATGTGTTTTGTGACCAAGCACCTAACGATAGTGGTTTATCCTTGGGGGCTGCAAAATATTTATGGCACCATATTTTAGGTAATCCAAGAAATATTGAAACCCAAAACAGTTATCTTGGTCGCACATATACGGAATCAGAAATTAATGAATCATTAAATAATAGAACCGATTTAGAGGTTATTAAAAACGTAAAACTTTCAGATATTGTAGAATTGTTAATGGGTTCCAAAATAATTTCATTATTTAATCAGGGTAGTGAATCAGGAAAAAGAGCGTTAGGAAACCGAAGTATTGTTGCCGACCCTAGATTTGGATATATGAAAGAATTTGTAAACGAAAAAGTTAAACATAGAAAAGGTTATAGACCATTTGCACCATCAGTATTAAGAGAACATGTGTCAGAATGGTTTGAGTTTGACATTGATAGTCCATATATGAGTTTTGCAATACCTGTTAAAAAAAATAAACTTCATTTAGTACCGGCAATTCTACATGAAGATAATACTGCAAGGTTACAAACAGTAACACACAAAGACAATGGATACTATTACAATTTAATTTCGTTATTCTATGAAAAAACAGGTGTACCAATGTTGTTAAACACATCATTTAATAATCAAGAACCTATTGTTGAGACACCAAAAAACGCTCTTGATTGTTTTGCAAACACTCAGATTGATTATCTATACTTTGTTCAAGAAGAACTATTAGTTAGTAAAAAAACATTAAAATAATTATAACCATACATGGAAAATAAAAAATTTTGGACTCTTCGTCCTGATGGTACTGAAATTTTAAGAGATTTAAAAAAAGAAAATGAATCTTTTACTAAGGAATTATATAATAATGGTAAATTTGATGCGAACAATTACCAATGGTTTGAAATGTTCCATCATTATAGCTTTGATGATATTGGATGTGATTACGAAAGATATGGTTGTTATATAAAAGAAGGAGATGTTGTTTTAGATTTAGGTGCCAATATTGGTATATTTGCTCACAGAGCGGAAACAAGAGGAGCATCCAAAGTTATTTGCTTTGAACCTGTAACACCAACATTTAATTGTTTAATTAAAAACAAAGGACCAAAAACGTTAGTATACAAAAACGCAGTTGGTGGTGAACAAGGATTTACAACTTTTAATATTCACACCGATTACACACATATTGGTGGAGGAACAAGTCATGACCAAGATTTAATGTTAAACGGTAGGAATATTATACATTCAGAAAGAGTAATAATTATTGGAATCAATGAAATTTTTGAAGGTATGGATTCTAAAATTGACTTTATGAAGATTGATATTGAGGGTGGTGAAGTTGATGTTTTAACCTCAATAAAGGATGAACATTTAAGTTCATTGCGTTGTTTATCCGCCGAATTTCACAAAACATATGATGAATTTGATACATTTCAATCTGAATTTACAGATAGGATGTATAGTTTAGGATTTGAACATTTTACCGTATATTATGGTAATCATGATTTAAGAACTTTAACTTTTTGGAAAAAATGAAAAAAAAATGTTTTATTACAATAGTAAATGAGGATTATAAAGAATATGTAGGACAACTAATTAAATCACATAGTTTATTTAGTAATGTTGATTTGATTGTATATACAATTAATTTTGAATTAACTGATATTAAATCAGAAAAAGTAATCTTTAAACAATATTTTGATAAAAATTTGTGGGAATATGAAAACTCGCACTCAAACGATATAATTAAAAATCAATATGAGAAACACAAATACACAACCTTATTAAAACCTTTGATTTTAAAAGAATCATTAAATGAAAATTATGATGATTTTTTATTTATTGATTGTGATGGTTTACTTACCAAAAATTCAGATGTTTTTTTTTCTAACATAGTGGATAGTATTGGTGAACATAATTTTCCTATCTCTGTAAAATATTTTCACCAATACTCATTAGGACATGCCACTGATGAACCAATTTTTACTAAAGAAGGTCATTATAATATAAAATCTTCAGGTTACTATCCATTAATAGAATTATATAATACCGAATACCATATAATAGATTATGTCACAACTTACTGTATTTTATATAACAAATCTTGTATAAATTTTATAAATGAAGTAATCAATATATGTTTTGACCCAAATGTTATTTTGGATTATAAAAAATACCTACCTATGGGTGACGAAACCGTTTTTAATTATTTATACTCAAAATATAACTTTTCTGAGTATATTTCATCAAATTTGTGTTTTGATGTTAACCCATTTTTACCAATAAATGATGCATTAAATAATTTAGAAAAAACTAAAAATTTTGTTTCTTACATACATACAAAAAGGTATATAACATTTGACCCTTATGGTAAGGATTTTTCAAATTTAAGATACGATGAATACCAACAAATATTTGATATTCTTTTAAGTAGGGAATCATGCGATTCAAACATTACTATTTATGATGTTAAAAAAAATGAACATTCCAATGAAATTCATTTTTTTGTTAAAAATGATTATAATTTTGATTATTGTTTTATAAAACTAATATCTTTATTTAGACCGAATAAAGAATATATCTTTAACATAACACTTAACAATGAAACTATTTTTTATATAATTAAAGAAAGTGATGTGTGGGTAAAAGACACTCACTTAGTAATTGAAAAAAATAAAATAATTAAAGATGTCACAAAAATAATATGAAAAAAGATTTGTCAATAGAAGAAATAGTAAATTATGTCCTTAAAGAAGATTTAATTAATAATAATGTAACAATCCAAGTGTATGAAGAATTAGTTCATTTGGGTCATTTTCTGAATAGTTTAAAACCTCACAATATTTTGGAAGTTGGTGCTAGAGGAGGTACTTTTTTATTATTTAATATGATTTCAACGGGTACTAAAATTGGTATAGATTTAGACAATTCATTTAAAAACAGTATTTACCTATCTATGATTGGTGAAGATTTTCATTTTTTATGTGAAGATTCACAGTCTATAGAAACTTTTGAAAAAGTTAAAAAGATTTGTCCTCAATTTGATTTTATATTTATTGATGGTGACCACAATTATGAGGGAGTAAAAAGAGATTTTGAACTTTATAAACAATTATTAAGTCCTCGCGGATATATAGCGTTTCATGACATTGATTCAAACCATGTATTTAGAGACATATATAGTGATAACGAACCAAAAACAGGAAAAGTTAGAAGATTTTGGGAAGAGTTGGATTATGGAACTAAAGTTGAGATAGTCTGTCAAAAATCTAACGGTAAAGGTTATGTTCCTTATGATAAAAATATAAAAGAACATTTTGGTGGTATAGGAATTTGGAAACCGTAATTTATCACTAATAATATGAAAACTTTAATTATAATTACTCCCCACATGTCTACTGGTGGTTGCCCTCAGGTTGTGGCAAAAAAAGTAGAATTATTAAAAGATTACTACAACGTTGTTGTCATAGAATATGAAATGCTTGCATGGTCTTATGTCGTTCAAAGAAACCGTGTAATTGATATGATTGGTGATAAGTTTATATCTTTATCTGAAAATAAAGAATATGATTTATTCAACGCAATTGAAGACCATAACCCTGATTATATTTTTCTTGAGGAGTTTCCTGAAACGTATATGGAACTACATATTACAAAAAGATTATATTCACCTGATAGAACGTATAAGATTTTTGAATCAACACATAGTTCACACTCAAGAGTTGAGTGGAAAAAATTTATGCCCGATAAGTTTATCTTTGTATCACCTTATAGTTGTGAGACATTCAAAGATTTAGGTGTACCGTTTGATTTGATTGAATACCCAATAGATAAAAGAACACCTGATAAACACAATTCACAATCAACCTTAGGTTTAGACCCTGAATACAAACACGTGGTGAATATTGGTTTATTTACTCGTGGTAAGAACCAAGGATACGCCTTTGAAATTGCTAGGTTATTACAGGACTATAAAATTAAATTCCATTTCTTAGGTAATCAAGCATCAAATTTTACTGACTATTGGGAACCAATAATGGAAACAAAACCTGATAACTGTATTGTTTGGGGTGAAAGAAATGATACTGACACATTCTTACAAGCTTCTGATGTTCATTTATTTACATCAAATATGGAATTAAATCCGTTAGCAATTAAAGAATCATTAGAATATAGTTTACCAACATTTATATTTGATTTACACACATATAAAGGAAAATATGAAAATGAAGACAACATCATATTCTTAACAGGTAATGTTAGGGAAGATGCTAACCAACTTTTAATATCGTTAGGATTTGATGCGTTAAAAGAAAAACCACTCAACATTAAATTCGTACATCTTTTGTTGGACCCTAATGACCCTCAAGATATTACAGAGTCAAATTGGAAATCAACCATTGAGAAACAGAATTTATCCATTCAATGTTGGGAAAACATGAAACATAAATTCACATCGTATGTTAAACGTTATTCAGTTGTTAATAGAACTGAACTTCCCGTTGAAACTTGTATGGACCCTGACATTATTAATCCATCAAAGGAATTTAAAAATGAACCCCCTGTGTTAACTTATGGTCATTATGGAGCGTATAGAGCACATACTCAAGGTATATACGAAAACTTTGACGTGGACGTTGATGTTTTAATTATTGCCGAAGGTGATTCATACACCAATTTAAGTCCTGATGAATTTTATAACAAGATTGTAGAATCACAATCATTGTGTAAAAGAATTAACGGTAAAATAGTTAGTTTTGCAGGTCCTTGTTATATGACAGGTGGAGAGTGGTGGAATATGACTAAAGACCATAATGATTGGTTAGAGGTACCACACTTTTTGATGGGTACAACATATTTGGTTATGAAATCAGAAAGGGAAAGTATTCTTAATAAAATTAAAACAACTGGTTGGCACTCACCTGATTTTTGGTTGGCATGGAACTACAATATGAAATCTAAAATATTGGTTAGTAAAGAACCAATTTGTTTTCAAAAAGAAGGTTATTCTGCATTAGATTACTTAGAAAAAAACACTTGGTTTTAGTGAAAAAAAACTTATCTTTTAAATAAACATAATTATGGAAAAATATTATAATATAGAAGAACAACGTCTTTGGAATTTGAACTCCAATTGGACTATTGATGGTCATGAATGGTCAAAATCTTTTGGTACCACAGAAGAATTATGGAATAATGAAATTTTTGATAAAATCAAAGAATTTAGAGGTAAAAAAATATTGGAAATTGCACCAGGTTTTGGTAGAATTACACAATTTTTATCAATTTTAGCTGGTGAGTTAATAATTGTTGACTTAAATCCTCTTTGCATTGAAAAAACAAGAGCAAAATTAAAACATCATGTTTTAGCATATTTTGTAAATGATGGTAAATCAATTCCAAAAGTTAGAGATAATTCTCAAGATTTAGTATTTTCGTTTGATTCTTTTGTACATATGCACGCAAACGTAACTGAAGATTATGTTAAAGAAATTTACCGAGTATTAAAACCAGGTGGTCAAGCATTTATACACCATTCTTGGTTATATGGTGGTTCTGATGAATCAACAAACAACGTCGCAGGTAGAGCTAATATGTCACCCGAACAATTCAAAATTTTTGTAGAAAACAATAATATGGAAATTGTATCTCAAAATATAATTCAATTTGAACCATTAAATTCATGGAACGGTACTGATTGTATCAGTATGTTCAGGAAACCATTGTAATTATGCCGGTTAAAATTTCAGTACTTTTAGTTAACTTAAATAATTTAGAATACACAAAACAATGTCTTGACGATTTATTGAATCAGGATATCGTTTTTAATTTAAGGTTAGTTGACCAAAATAGTTCAGAAACTGGTACTAAAGAATTTTTTCATGATTTTTTTACCAAACATTCAAATGGCGAATTTTATGGGAAAATAGATTATTTAGAGATTTTAAACACAGGGTTTAATAAACCATTAAATCACCTATGGAATGATTATGTGAAAGAATCATCAACCGAGTTTATTTGTTTATTAAATAACGATGTAAGAATTTCACCTAACTTTTTATCATCATCAATTTCTGTTTTAGAAAAAGAACCATATGTTGGTTTTGTTAATCACGTTACAAACAATTTAACATACTCATCTTGGTCAGATTCTTTAGAATATGTGATTATGGAAACTCCATATAGACAAGGGTGGGACCCTACATTCAGGAAATCTTTTTATAATCAAATACCTCAAAACTTAAACTTTTTTTATGGTGATGATTTCATATATTCAAAGTTATATGAATCAGGTTATAAAGGTGCCTATATATTAAACTCACCTATGATTCATTTTGAACGTAGTACTACTATAGAAAAAGGTGGTCAAAGAGATTGTTCTGATGATGGTGGTGTGTTTCACACATTAAATTTAGAGTATAAAAATCTAACATTCAATGAAGGCTTATGTAGATGGAAACCAGAATTCAATATCATAACAAAAAAAGAAATTAGTTATGATAAAGAATCTTATATTACAAGAGACCCTAATGTAGAAATTTGGAGAGAACATTTAAATACAAACATATTAAATGATTACTCATCAATTTTAACGGGTGTTGTTGCCGATTTTGGTTGTAATCATGGTGCATGTACAATAATTGCGTCTGAGAATAAAAACATAAAAGAAATTATTGGTATTGATATCAATAAAGAATCTTTGGATATTGCAAATGATTTAACAATACAACATGGTGTTAAAAACATAAAATATCTACATTCAAATTTAACTGATTTGTTAGAAATACCTTCAAGTTATTTTGATAACGCATTTTCATTTCACACTTTAGAACATATACATATTAATGATTATGATTTAGTATTTTCAGAATGGAAACGAGTAATTAAAAATGAAGGTCATTTTATAATTTCAGTACCTTATGAACACGCATATGATGACCCTTGTCATATGAATTATTTTAATGAATCATCAATTTCTGATTTATTTATAAAATACGGTTTTGATATTGTTGAGGTTTATAGGGATACTAGAAATAATTTTGATTGTCTAAATTTGGTTTGTAAAAATATTAAACAAGAACAACCATTGTTATCAATTTTAGTATGTTCATTGGTTGAAAGAAATAACACATTCTTATCTGATTTAATATCTTCTATTGAAAAACAAATCATAGGTAAACCTGTTGAGTTATTAATCTTATCTGATAACGCTAAACGACCTGTAGGCACAAAAAGAAACGATTTATTAAACATATCTAAAGGTAGATATGTTTGTTTTATAGACGATGATGATAGAATATCTGAAACGTATGTGGATGATGTCTTACAAGAGATTATTGATTGGTCACCTGATGTAGTAGTATTTGACGCTGAAATCACATTTAATGGAACTAATCCAAAGTTAGTTAAGTATGGTAGGGAATACGATTATTGTGAAAAATCAGATGCATATTATAGACACCCAAATCATTTAATGGTCCATAAAAAAGAAAATATTACAGAATTCTTCAAAGATATTAAAACAGGTGAAGATGATGAATGGGCATTAAGAATGTTACCCAGAATCGTAACTCAATCAAGAATTAACAAAATATTATATTACTACGATTATAACACCTCAACTAAAAAATATTTTGACTAATGAAAAGATTCGACATAATAAATTATTTAATCAGAGTTAATAATTACAAAAGTTTTTTGGAAATTGGAACTCAAGAACATATTAACTTATCAAACATCATTATAGATAAAAAAGTCAGTGTAGACCCAGACCCTGAGGTTAATGCCGATTTTATCTTACCATCCGATGATTTTTTCAAACAGAACAGAGATAAATTTGACATCATATTTGTTGATGGATTACACCACGCAGATTTTGTATATCGAGACATGATAAACTCACTTAAGATATTAAATCCTGGTGGTTGTATTGTCGTACACGATGTAATTCCATATTCATTTGAATCACAATTAATACCATTAGAAAAAACATTAGAAACAGGAAGTGGTATTTGGAATGGTGATGTTTGGAAAGGTTGGGTTAAATTAAGAACCGAAAGACAAGATTTAAATATGAAAGTAGTTAATACTGACCATGGTTGTGGTATTATACATCCAACAAAACATGGTAATGGAGATTATTTAAAATCATACAATAATGGTTATTACGAGTATAATAGAGATTTAGTTTCTTCATCATTAAATCTAATATCACCTGATGAATTTTTGTCATTATTTGATAAACCAATTTCTAAATCATATTATTACATCTAATTATGGCAAATGGAGTATACAAAATAACTGAAGACTTTGAAAAGTCTTTATCTGATTACACAAACTCACCTTATGTTGTAACAGTTGATAATCAATCAAATGCATTGTTTTTGGCTTTGTACTATGAAAAAAACATAAAAAAAAGTATTAATACAGGTACTATTACCATTCCATCAAGGACATACCCTTCAGTTCCTTGTGAGATAATTCACGCCGGATTAAAGGTGTTATTTGATAAAGTGGAAGGAACTACAATTAAAGGTGCATATCAACTAAAAGGTTCTAATGTTTGGGATTCGGCATTAAGATTCACCGCAGATATGTACATACCTAATACACATATGTGTATTTCATTTACAGGACCGTATAAACATTTTAAATTAAGTAAAGGTGGTGCAATTTTAACTGATAGTTTAGATGCATATCACTGGTTCAAAAGAGCTAGATATAGTGGTAGAAGAGAGTGTTCTTACCATGACGACCACTTTGATATGTTGGGTTGGAATTTTTATATGATGCCAGAACTCGCATCTCGTGGTTTGTTATTAATAAACCAATTCTATAATATTGATGGGACAAAAAAACATAACGAAGATTTAGAATTACCATATCCTGATTTATCAAAATACGACATTTACAAACAATGAAAAAAGCGTTAATTGGTTACGGTGGACACGCAAAGGAAGTTATGGCCCAAATGGGTATTAAATTAACTTGTTTTGTTGATGACAAATATGTTGTTTATGGTACAAGACCATTATCAGAATTTGACCCAAAAGAGTACGCTTTAATGGTTGCGGTTGCAGATTCAAAAGATAGATTTGATATTGTACAGAAGTTACCAAAAGAAACTAAGTATTTTACTTGGGTTCATCCAACAGCATTAATCATGGACAATAATGTTAATATTGGTGATGGTAGTTTTATTGGTGCATATTCAATATTAACAACTAACATTAAAATTGGTAATCACGCAATTCTAAATAGAAATAATCATATTGGTCATGATTGTGTGATTGGTGATTATTTTAGTGCTATGCCTGGTTCTATTGTTTCAGGAAATGTAACAATACATGATTGTGTTTATTTAGGAACTAATTCATCAATTAAAGAAAAATTATCCATTCACAGTTTAACAACCATAGGGTTAAATAGCGGCGTTGTACATAATATTGAAGAATCGGGAACATACGGTGGGACTCCAACTAAAAAAATATGAAAACTTGTATTATACTATTTTCTCATGCGGAAAGTGAAGAAAAACAACAAATACTAAATAGAACTTTATCAAGTTTAAAACTCTTAAACTTACCAATAATTTTAGTTTCACACGCTCCTGTCTCAATAGACAATCAAATAAATAGTGATTACGTTATTTATGATAAAAACAATTTATTGATTACTGAAACAGAGTTTTTTAATGAAGATATTCCTCTAACAGAAGCAAATTTTAATACTCAATATTTTTTTGGTGGTATATCAACAAGATGTTATTTACATAAAAAAACATACACTCCAGCTGTTATTAATTTATATATAGATGGTTTTAGTTTTGCTAATAAATTAGGATTTGATTATGGTATATTATGGGAATATGATTTTGAATTAACTAAAGATACCTCAATTAAAATTTCTAAAATATTAAGTGAGGTTGTTACTGAGTATCAAGACGGTTTTTTTATTACATGTCAAATATCGGGAATAAATTGTATCCAAGCGGTTCCCGCAATTTTTCCAATTAAAAAGTTTAATGATTATATACCTAAAAAAATATTAGAAACACCTAAAGACGTTATAGACGAAACTAAAATGATGTTATCGGAAGAATGGATATACCATTTTTATAAAACATTAGAAAATCCTTTAACATATCCATTTGACATATATTCAAATATAATGGAATCAGAAATGAGTAATCAAGTATCTTCAGGTGTTGAAAGTCCTTTATTTTGGGGCCTAAATTCAGGAATTTTTATTGACAAAAACGATAAGTCAAATTGGGTTTGTTCAGTCTTTAACTCATCTCCAAAAACAATTAACTATAGTTATGAACTTTTTTTTAATGGTGAAGTTATTGATTCTTTTTCAGACATTGTTTATCCAAATTATTGGCGTTATGATTTTATATCTAAAAATATTTCGGAAGAGATATTACAAACAAATAAAAGTTTAATTGTTAAAGAACATATTAAATATGATGATGTTAATGAAGTATACGAGTATGAAATAAATAAACATAATATAAATTCAATATCAAAAGGAAAAGTTTTTTTTGTCTTATCATGAAACGAGCATACATAACACACGCAACTGAAAAATATTTACAAGTCGCACACAATTTAGCAACATCTATTAGAGCATTTTCTGACATACCAATCATTGTTTATTGTATTGATGTTCAAAAAAAAGACACATACATGTTTCAAAATATTGAAAATGTTTATACCGAAATTCTTAATTTGGGTTTGGACAAACCTGATAACTTTCCATTGACCCAAACAGGTAATTTTTATATTGATAGATGGGATTTTAGAAGTTTTAATGTTTTGTCCGCAAAAATTTTGGCAATGAAAAACGCGTTAGAGTCAGGATGGGATGAAGTTTGTTATTTAGATTCAGATTGTATTGCAACCCCAATTGTTGATGAGTTGTTTGATTGGTCAATTAATATAACCAACTACCCAATTGGTACAAAAGGTATTCATGATTATATGATTATTTTTGAAGAGGGTTCTTATATGGGTAATCCTTTTGAAGGTTGTTATCCTGCAATGGATTTTACACAAACATTAGAATGGCCTTTAATGCAATTTATGGGAATGTCACCTACGGATAGAGGAATTTATAGAACCACAGGTATTATGTTAATGAATCAAAATTGTTTAGATTTTATTAACATATGGTGGGATTTATGTAAATTACTTCCCAACATAACAAATGTTAAAAAAATTGCACCTTTTCAAGAAGAGACAGTATATAATGTTTTGTATTGGAAGTGGGGTAACGTTGGTTTTCCTTTGTGTTATGTTAATTTAGACAATGGTTTAGATACTGTTAAAGATTTTTATACCAGAGAAATTGATGGTAGTTATTTAGTAAATTATGAAGAAGGTGATTTTACCAAACATTTTTATAAAATACCTGATGATAAACGAGATGTTAAAGTTTTACATGGTGAAAAAACTACTTCAGAAATGAATAAAATTGTTTATTATTTAAATCAGATTAACTATGATGGATACTTTGAACGTAATTAATATAAATGGTGAAAATTATAATATGTCATCACCAACGAGTGAAGAATATAAAAAATTATACATAGAATCTTTTGGTGATGTATATGTTGGAAATACAAATAATAAAATAATACTTAATACTAAATCACATAATGTTGATGGGTATTATTTTGAATTAGAATCCAATATTGACGAATATTTTGATGTTGAGTTTTTTGATGGTTTGGAACCAATATACCAAACAAAATTAAAGTCAGGAATGTATTCTTCTCTTAGTAGAAAATACTACACCAAGTGGAAAACTATAGTATCATTTGGCAATTTTATTGTTGAGCCAGAGTTTGATATTACAGATTCAAAAGTTTTTATTGTGTTTGAATCTAGTTCATTAGGTGATACAATTGCTTGGATGCCATATTGTGAAGAGTTTAGAAAAAAACATAACTGTCATGTTATTGTGTCCTCATTCAGAAATGATATGTTTAAAAACATATATCCTGAAATTGAGTTTGTTGAACGTGGTGTTGTTGTAAATAATATTAAAGCTTTATACAGATTAGGTTGGTTTTATGATAAAGATAAGGAACCCGTATTACCAAGTACAATACCATTACAAAAATCAGCAACCAATATTCTTGGTTTAGAATATAAAGAAATTCACTCTAAAATTTATTTTGAACCTAAAGAAAGACCTTATTCTGAGAAATATATTTGTATAGCCCCTAGTTCAACCGCAGGTTGTAAGTTATGGAATAACCCAACAGGTTGGTTAGAGTTGACTAAATACCTATCAGATAAAGGATATAAGATTATTAACATATCTAAAGATGGTGAACAAATTGAGGGTGTTGAAAACATATCTGATGACTCTATGGAGAATACAAAAAATGTAATATTTCATAGTGAGTTTGTTATTGGTTTATCAAGTGGGCTATCTTGGTTAAGTTGGGCGTTAAATAAACACGTGGTAATGATTTCTAACTTTACAGAAGCCAACCATGAATTCACAATTAACTGTACAAGAATAACCAACCATTCAGTATGTAATGGATGTTGGAATAACCCAAACTTTAAGTTTGATAAAGGTGATTGGTATTGGTGTCCTGAACACAAAGGAACTGAAAGACAATTTGAATGTCACAAATCAATTACTGCAGATATGGTAATTAATCAAATCCAACATTTGTTATAATATGAAAAGAGTATATATTCATTTATTGTCTAACTCAATTGGTGATACTATTGCCTCAACACCATATGTTTCTGAATATCAAAAGAAACATGGTGTTAATGTTATTTTTAATATCAACGACCCTTATATCTTTTTACTAAATGAATCTTATGAAAATATTGAATTTGTTGGTAGAAATGATGTTGTGGAATATGATGAGAAAATAATTATAGATTACATTTTTAATAAAAGTATTCAAGGTGGATACGCAGAACAATTGGGATTTGAAAACCCCCCATATATTCGTCCTGTAGTTTCAATACCTGAACTATTAAGACCAATTAAAAACAAATATATTGCTCTTGGTGTTCATTCAACTTGTCAAATAAAATATTGGAATCACCCAAATGGTCTTATTTCTCAAGGTGATTCAACAAATTGGAATGAATTGTCAGCAATATTAAGAAAACGTGGTTATACACCTGTTACGGTAGAAAAAGAAGAGATGTATGGAGTTCCCCCATTTTATAACGGTGTTCCTTCTAAGTCTAACAAACAAATTGGGAAAACTCTTTTGGATGCAGTAAACATCATTAATCATTCCGAGTTTTATATTGGTCTTTCATCAGGAATGTCTTGGATTGCACACGCTTTGGGTAAAAAAGTTGTAATGATTTCAAACTTTACTGAGGATTGGAATGAGTTTGACTTATCATTAGATGATTATATTAGAATCACCAACAAATCTGTTTGTCATGGTTGTTGGAATAAAATTAATGTGGACCATACTTTTGATAAAAATGATTGGTATTGGTGTCCATTACATAAAGATACTGAAAGACAATTTGAGTGTCATAAATCCATAACCGTAAATGACGTTATGGAAAAAATAAAAAATTGGTTATGATAAATTTTAATTTTACAAGACCTTCTGATGAGAATCCTGAAGGCATATTAGACATAAGTGTAGACCATAATGCATCGGGGTATTATGATGAGAAACAATTCCCTTTGTATTTAACCCATAAAACTCTTATGGGTGAAGTGGCGTGGTCGTCAAATTTATATCCAGGTCATTTTAGTCAATATTTAATGAATACTTATACAAATGTTGATATTATAGATTCATTAGGTAATAAATTATTTGAATGGGTATGGAACCCATTTATTCATGGTGATTTTGCCCATCAGTATTTTGAAATATGGTCATTAAATAATCTTAAATCAAACGGTCTTGCAATAGGTACCCACAATGGTATGACAGGTGAATGGGTTGGTCCAGTTGTTAAAGGAAGATTAAAAGCTACGTTAGTTGAAGCATCTGAACCTCAATTTAAAGATTTAGTAAAATACTATAATGGTAAATCTTGGGTAACTTGTAAAAAAGAACTCATAACACCTAATGGTTCAAATGTATTTTTTTATGAAGGTGGTGACGGATTTACTAATACAGTAAATGAAAACATTATCACTAAATATGTTAACTCAGAACACATAAAAAAAGTTGAGAGGTCATCAGTATCTATTAATAATTTAATTAAAGAAGTTTCTGAACGAGGTAAAGTTAAATGGTTACATATTGATGTTGAGGGTATGGACGGTGAATTAATATATGCTATTAATGATGATTTATTACCTGAATTGTTATTGTTTGAATCTTTACATATGGAGAATGAATATTATGATAACCTATGTAATTACCTCACTAATAAAGGTTATTCAATTACTAAATCTGGTTGGAACACAATTTGTATAAAATGAATATAGAAGTATCACACGGAGAAATTGTTGATAAGTTAACAATTCTTCAAATTAAAAAAGAAAACATTACTGACCCAATTAAATTGGATAATATTGTAAAAGAATATAACTATCTTTTATCTGTAGTTGAGAATGATTTGGGAATTTCAACTGAATCTCCTGAGTATTTGGAACTATTATCTATTAACAAAGAACTTTGGGTTATTGAGGATAATATTAGAGATAAAGAAAGAGTTAAAGAATTTGATGAGGATTTTGTTAAATTGGCACGTGCGGTTTATTATACAAATGATGTTCGTGCTAAAATTAAAAAAGAGATTAATTTGAAATACTCTTCAGGATTTGTTGAAGAAAAAAGTTATCAAAGTTATTAAAGTCGGATTTATTCCGACTTTTTTTATGATGTACATCTTGAGCCTTTACTACTACTACCACCTGGTGGGTCAACTACAGTATCAACTAAAGCACAAATAGTTGTTGGTGGTCCAGGACTTACGTTTACGCTTTGTGGATTTCCAAAACAATCAGTATAATCAAAGAACATTGGTGGTGGTGGTGGGAATGGTGGGTCGTTATTTGTTAAGTCATAATTATAGCAAATATTTAATTGTATACCATTAAGTTTCTTACCTGTTACCCAAAGAACACCATTAACTCTTGATGTTTCTAAAATTTCCTTACCATTAATTTTCCAAGCCATATATCTATAGTATATTAAGGGGATAATTTCTTATCCCCCTTTTTTTATTTATTATAATTCTATCCATGTATTATCAGGTCTAAAGTAAATCGTATAGAATGAAGCATTTGTTGCCACAACGTGACCCACAATTCTAACTATTTGTCCGCTACTTGTTGGTGCATTCATATCTAAATATCCAGCTGTCGGTGATACATAGACAGGTTTACCATTGTCGTCAGTACCTGTACCCGCTTTATTATTTATAAATGTTGAACTAACACTAACATACCCGTCCAATGCAAATGGTCTAACTTGGTCGTTTCCTGTAGATGCCGATAAACATATTGCCAACAATCCTGTTGCGGTTGATGTTCCGTCAGCGTCCGCAAATGCCATTCTTGTGGTCTCTGAATATGCTCCTCCACCTACAGTAGTTGTCATGTAACACAATTTACCAGCGTCAATCGTACCTGAAGTTATTAAATCTTGTATTCTACCCTCACCTTTGTTTGCTATTAAAGGTGTTAACGAACCAATTACGTAGTCGGTACCATAGAATTGAACAACACCATAAGATAATTCAGTTCTACCAGAAATAACGTCAGGTTGTCCATTGAATACAACACCACCATTATTATATTGGTACATGTTTTCACAGAACGCATATACACCATCAGGTTGTCTTACTATTGGGAAACCGTATCCCGCATTTACACTACCTAATACACCTGATGTTCCTGATGAGCCCGATGTTCCTGAAGAACCACTTGTACCACTTGAACCTGATGTTCCTGATGAGCCCGATGTTCCTGAAGAACCACTTGTACCACTTGAACCTGATGTTCCTGAAGAACCTGATGTTCCACTAGTACCTGAAGTACCTCTAGTACCTGAAGTACCTGATGAACCTGAAGTTCCTGATGAACCGCTAGTTCCTGATGAACCTGAAGTTCCTGATGAACCGCTAGTTCCTGATGAACCTGATGTTCCACTAGTACCTGGAGTACCTCTAGTACCTGAAGTACCTGATGAACCTGAAGTTCCTGATGAACCGCTAGTTCCTGATGAACCGCTAGTTCCTGATGAACCTGAAGTTCCTGATGAACCTGAAGTTCCTGATGAACCTGAAGTTCCTGATGAACCGCTAGTTCCATTACAACCATCACAACAGTACTTAACACATAATACGTCATTATATGCAAATGGTGTAGAACTACTTGATGACAAATAAGTCCATCCTTCATGCCAATAGTGGCCAGTCGCACTAACATAGGATGTTGATAAATTCCCAATTGGTGACCTAAATATAACAAACTTGGTTGGGTCGGATTGTTTTGTAATTGTTAACACCGCACCACAAGTACAACCTGTAATCATACCTGACATGTCAACACCGTTGTTGTTATTTCTATAAATTCTGATGCTATTTGCCGTTGTTACATCTAAAGTATTAGTAGTACCTGCTTGTTGGAATACAACCTCACCATTCGCATTTGGTGCTGCGTCATTTGTTAATGTATATGGAATACAAGGTGCACTATTACCACTTGTACCTGAAGTACCGCTAGTTCCACTTGAACCTGATGTTCCTGAAGAACCACTTGTACCACTTGAACCTGATGTTCCTGAAGAACCTGATGT
>Ga0315904_10001218_pt1 | contig 40484 bp, 57 predicted proteins | sample LakEriMetagenome_6_FD_203529 | JGI IMG/M metagenome (GOLD analysis project Ga0315904, IMG submission 203529) | Freshwater fungal communities from buoy surface, Lake Erie, Ohio, United States - Buoy 12 MA120 | ecosystem: Environmental > Aquatic > Freshwater > Lake | place: USA: Lake Erie, Ohio... | reverse complement strand
TTTTCCTTTGTATAAAGAGGCAGCGCTCTATGCTCCGGCGTGAAGTCGGCAGGGTTATCTGTCACGCAAACAGACTTGCCGTCGAGCGTGTAAACCATCCACGCCACCGGCTCCTGCACCGGCTCTGACAGCGCGGCGCGGAAGTAGGTCGGATGCTCACGCAGCAGTCGCAGGGACCGCTCGTCATGCTCATCCCAGAGTTGCAACCCACGGCTCCGCAGCATTTCCTCAATCTCGTTTAACGAACGCTTGCCGAGGTTGGGCCACTTGCGCAGTTCTTTGCGGCTGAACATCAGCAAATGCCGCACGGTAAGCGGCGGCTTGATGTACTCGTCGCCAAAATGGGTGAAGTACCCTATCTCGGCATTGATGATGTTGCGAGGGCGGGTGCTCAAGTCCTCAACAAAAACCTCCAGCGGCATATCGAGCGGGTGAATGCGCTTGAGTTGTGGCTCCTGCACCGGCTCTGCCAGCGCGGCCTTGAGGGCTTCAATGGCTTCCTCTCTCTTCATGCTGTAGCCATAGGCGAGTTCCAACACCTCCAGCGCCTGCTGGGCGGCGGTTCGTAGAGTGGTCATTTCATGTTCCTCCCAATCTCGGCAGCAGCCCTGACGATGGCACGGCGTGTAAGCTCTGCATTGCTCATGGTTTCGTCTAGCCAGATTGTGTGTTGCTTATACGGCTCACCGGCAGACGGGCGACTGCAATCCACAACAAGACCGCAGGTCACCGCCAGCCGCAGCGCATCGCCATCGTCGGTGAGGGGGTTCCACGGGACATAAGGTTGAATAAACCCCGGCTTTGGGGCGTAGCGTGAGCCACCGCCCGTTTCAGAGAACTCGATCCCCGCCGCCTTCGCGGCGTTTTCCAGAAGCTCGCGGTCGGTCATACCCACCCCATCAAAGTGAAAGCAACCTGCGTAGGCACGATTGCCGTAACGTAAGCCCGATGTACCGGGCACCAGTAATGGATGCGGGTCATGTGTTACCCCTTGCGCGGAGGTCTTCTTTAGTTCGCTTGTTCATCATGTGAGTGAGCAAAGGACTGCGCTTGCCGTTGGGCTCGACGGCGTACTCAACCGGCTCTGCCAGCGCGGCGCGGAGGGCGGCGGCAGCTTTGTGCAGCCGCTCGTAGTAATACGAGTCGGGCATAAGGCGGCGCGTTTGCTCAACAGCCTCCAGCGCCTGCTGGGCGGCTTCGCGTAGGGTGGTCATGCGGCCTCCACATACAGCAGCCAGTTGTCCACGTCCGCCGCGCCGTACAGGCAGACGTAATTGCAGCCAAGCGCCTGCACCTCACGCCGGAACACCTCCTGCAACGGCGTAAGATGCCCGGTTTCCGTCTTCAACTCGACGAACCACACGCGGCCACCAGGCAGCACGACCAACCGGTCGCTCACGCCGCGGTGCGCAGGCGATACGAACTTCCACGCTTTGCCGCCAAGGGCCGTGACCCCCGCGACAAGCCGCTTCTCGATGTCCTTCTCAAGCATTGCTTTTCCTTTTCGCTGTGCAGGCCGCGCAGCGCCAGATGCGCCTGTGCAGGCTGCTGCCCGCGTGATCTCTCAGGTTGCGGTTGCAATCGAAACACCGCCGCAGGAACAGATGAGGGATCACTGCTTCTCCAAATTTTTTGTCATGGTAGCGTGTTGACAAATTTTTAGCAACACCCTAGACTGCGGGCTCGTTCAATTCATTGGAGTTCAGTGTGCAGCACAGTAAAGTAGTCGGCGGGTCCACCGCCAAGCGCGTCATCAACTGCCCCGGCAGCGTGGCGCTGGTCCAGCGCATGCCGCCCCAAGTCGAGAGCAGGTACGCCGCCGAGGGCACCATGCTGCACGCCTGCATGGAGGACCTGCTGGCAGACGGCGAGATGGGCGACGTGATCGCCAAGCACGGTCTGACGCCCGAGCAGGTCGACAAGTTGCAGTTCTGCCTCGACGCGCTTGACCAGATCGACCCCGGGCAGGACATGACCTTCGTGCAGGAGGTGCAGGTCGAGTTTGAGGGCGTCAAGGGCTTGGAGGGCGTGTTCGGCAACGCCGACCTGGTGGGCCGGCTGAACGACCGCTGCTTGATCGGCGATTGGAAGTTCGGCGACGGCGTCATGGTCGAGGCCGAGGAGTCCTACCAAGGGCTGTTTTACGCCGCTGCGGCGAAGAAGACCAGCACGTTGGCCTGGGCCATCGAGGGCACCCGCGAGGTGGAGATCGTCATCGTCCAGCCGCCGCACGTCCGGCGCTGGGTGACGACGTGGGCGCGGGTCGATCAGTTTGAGCGGCAGTTGGTCAACGCAGTCCGCGTGGCCGCGGAGCGTGACCCGCCGCTGGCCATCGGCGATTGGTGCCGCTGGTGCACCGCCAAGCCCATCTGCCCGCAGATGAACGGCAGCATCGACCGCGTGGTGCATACGGCGCTGAAGGACATCGATGGCCCCATGCTGGGCCAAGTGCTGGCCCGCGCCGATGCGCTGGAGTCCTTTATCAGCGACGCCCGTGCGCTGGCGCAGGCGCGGCTTGAGAAAAACATCCCGGTCCCGGGGTACAAACTAGTAGCCAAGCGCGCTGTGCGGCAGTGGGCCGATGAGGCCAAAGCTGCTCAGGTGCTGGGCGAAGATTTCGTAGAGACAAAGACAGTGCTGCTCTCGCCCGCCCAGGCCGAGAAAGTGCTGAAGAAGCGTGGACTGCCACTGCCCGACGATCTCGTCGTCGCAGTGTCGTCCGGCAACACCCTCGCTGCTGAGTCGGACCCCCGGCCTGCGGTGTTGGTGCTAGGCGAGCAGCTTCGTGCTGCTCTTAATCGTGTCCAGTAAAGGAGTGACAGAAATGTCCAATCTAGTAGCGTTCAAGTCTGCTGGCCTGCCCAGCGTGCAGTCTCTTTCCTCGGCCCTGCGGGTCGCGGCCCAACAGGTCGCGCCTGCGGGTGGCATGGTGATCCTGAAAATGGATCGCACGGGCCACTGGGTGTTTGGTGCCGACCAGGACGAGGTGGAAGCGGGGGCGAAGTGGGCGGTCAATCCGTTCAGCTTCACCCACGGCTTCATCGCGTGGGGCGACGGCCAAGTGTTGGGCGAGAAGATGGCGGCCATGACCGACCCGCTGCCCGAGGTCGAGGCCGCGCCGCCAGGCGCGTCCAAGGGCTGGGAGCCGCAGGTCGGGTTTTCGCTGAAGTGCATCTCCGGCGAGGACGCCGGCATGGAAGCACGGTTCTCCGCCACCAGTGTTGGCGGAAAGCGTGCGGTGCAGGAGCTTGCTCTTGCCGTTGCGGGTCAGGTCGATAAAGACCAGACCAAGCCCGTGCCGGTCGTCACGCTGGAACGCGACCACTACCAGCACAAGTCGTATGGCCGCATTTACACCCCGGTCTTCGAGGTGAAGGAGTGGATGAGCATGGATGGCCCGGCTGCCGAGGCCGAGGAGCCCGAGGCGCCGGCTGAAGAGCCGAAGCGCCGTCGTCGGGTGGCTGCGTAAGCAGGGGGCGGGGCTTCGGCCCCGCCTTTTTTATGCCTATCTATATCGACTTCGAGTCCGCCAGCGAGTGCGACCTGCCCACTCGCGGCGCCTACAACTACGCCCGCGACCCATCCACCCGCGTGCTGTGCATGGCCTGGGCCATCAACGATGGTGAGGTGAGCGTCTGGACGCCGGATCAGCCGTTCCCGCATCAGGTGTACGACGCGGTGCAGCACGGCGCAATGATCTACGCCCACAACGCCGCTTTCGAGCGCCTGATCTGGACGTATGTGCTGGGGCCGGACTTCAACATCGTCACGCCGCGGCTGGAGCAGTTCTACTGCACCGCCACCCAGGCCCGCGCCAACTGCGCCCCGGGCGGGCTGGAGGACGTAGGTCGCTTCGCTGGCGCTGACATGCGCAAAGATCACAAGGGCGCGGCGCTGGTGCGCAAGTGCTGCTGCCCACCGTTCAAGCACACCGAGCAGGATCTGGCCGACCTGTTCGACTACTGCGCTCAGGACGTGCGGGCGATGCGGGCCATCAGCAAGGCCATGCGCCCGCTGACCAATGATGAGCTGGCCGACTACCACTGCAACGAACGGATCAACGACCGCGGCGTGCTGGTGGACGTGCCGCTGGCCGAGGCGGCGCAGCGGTACGCCGACGTGGAGTCGCAGGAGATTCAGCACCGCGTTGTCGAGGTGACGGCCGGCGCCGTGCCGAGCGTGCGCTCGCCCCGGATGCGCGCCTGGGTGCTGGAGCGCCTCGGGCCGCAGGCGCGCAAGCTGTGCGTCGTCCATAAGGACGGCGAGAGCAAGGACTCGATTGACAAATCAGTGCGGGCGTCGCTGCTGGCGTTCGACGATCCGGAAGAGGTGCCGGCGGACGTGCAGGAGGTGATCGAGGCGGCGGACGCGCTTTGGGCGTCGTCAGTGGCGAAGTTCAAGCGGATGGTGCAGTTAGCCGACGAGGACGACCACCGCGTCAGGGGCGCGTTCGTGTTCGCAGGCGGTGCGGCGACAGGCAGGGCCGCCAGCTACGGGCTCCAGTTGCACAACATGGTCCGCAAGTCGGCCAAAAACGCCGATACTGTGCGCACGGCGATTGTCCGAGGGCACTCTATTGTCCCGGCGTTTGGCCCGTCCACGAATAGCGTACTGAAAAGTATGCTACGCCCGTCGCTCATGGCCGCGCCTGGCCGTGTCTTCATCAATTACGACTGGTCGGCCATCGAGGCGCGGGTGCTGCCGTGGTTGAGTGGCGAGGGTGATGCGACGCTCGACATCTTCCGGCGCGGCGAGGACTTGTACGTCGCCGTCGCGCGCAAGATGTTCAACGTGCAGGACGTGACGCCCGATCAGCGTCAGCAAGCCAAGGTGGCCGTTCTCGCGTGCGGGTTTGCCGGCGGCGTCGGCGCGTTCTCGGCGATGGCCCGCATCTACGGCATCGTGATCACGGAGGCGGATGCGCGGCGGATGGTCGATCTGTGGCGCCGCTCAAACCCTTGGGCGCCTCGCATGTGGCAGCGGCTGGAGAGCGCGTACATGAGCGCGCTGCGGCATCCCGGCCACGAGTTCCACGCGGCGCGCTGCACCTACCTCTTCGACGGCCAGCATCTGTGGTACGCCCTGCCGAGTGGTCGAGTGCTGTGCTATCCGTTTGCCAGAATCGACGAGGAAGGCGTATCCTACGCCAAGGCTTCGTGGAAGCCGGCAGCCGACGCCAAGGAGTGGCCCCGAGCGCGCCTCTGGGTCGGGACGGCAGCGGAAAACATCACCCAAGCAACTGCGCATGACATCTTGCGTCTGTCTCTGCGTCGGCTCGATCAAGAGGGGTTCGACGTGATCGCGCACACGCACGACGAAATTCTGGTCGAGTGCGCCGAGGGTGAGTTCGACGCGAAGGCCGCGCGGATGCGCGAGATCATGTGCGAGGCGCCAGCGTGGGCCCCTGACCTACCGCTGAAGGTGGATGAGTGCAGCCCAGCCACGCGGTATTCGTAAACAAAAACGCCCGGTGGGGGGGCCACCGGGCGCAAGCAACTTGAGGAGAAACCAACTTGATCGACGCACACTATACCAAATTTGTTCAGTGGTTCGCAAGCCTGGCGCCCGCCGAGGATGGCGAGACGGCTCTGATCGTGCGGCAGGTGCCGCGCCTGGACGACAAGGGCCAGATCCAAGTCCACGCGGACGGGGCGATAAAAGCGACGTGGCCGTCGTTTCTGCCGTCACGCAGCCCGCGCAAGGGGGAAGCCTGGTACGGCAACACCGCGTCCTTCATCAGCGAGCGGTTCATGGATGGCAAGCCGTCCGCCAGCGCCGCCGCCTGCGAGTACGTCCTGGTGATGGTGCTGGACGACATCGGCACCAAGTCCCAGCAGCCGCCGCTGCCGCCGACCTGGGTGATGGAGACGAGCGAGGGCAATTACCAGTGGGGCTATGCCTTCAGCGAGCAGCCGCCGAAGGCCGACTTCGCCGCGGCGATCACGGCCATCGCCGCGGCGGGCTACACCGACCCGGGCGCCTGTAACCCGGTCAGAAACTTCCGCCTGCCCGGGTCGATCAACCTGAAGCCTGGCCGCAACGGGTTCGCCTCGCGGCTGGTGGAGTTCCACCCCGACCGCGAGTTCACGCTGGCCGAGGTCTGCGCCGCGCTGGGCGTGACCCCGGGGCCGACCGATGGCGGGGGCCCACGCCCGCTGCGCCTGGCCGACGATGGCGGCGATGACGTGGCCGCCTGGTTGTCCGACCAAGGGATGGTCTACAGCCGGCCCAACAGCGAGGGCTGGATGGGCGTGCATTGCCCGCAGGCCGACCAGCATACCGATGGCTCGCCCGAGGGCCGCTACCTGCCCAGCGGGCGGGCCTTCTGCTGCCTGCACTCGCACTGCCTCGATCTGGACAGCCAGCGGTTCCTCGATTGGGTGGCTTCGCAGGGCGGCCCCAGCCGCAGGCCCGGCCTGCGCGAGGAGCTGCTATCGGCTGCGCTGGGCGGGGCGCTGGCGCACCTGGTGCCGACGCCCGCGCTGGCCGCCGAGGCCGCCGCCGTGGTGGCCGAGGTCGAACGGAAGGAGGCGGGGCGCCTGGCGCAGAAGGAGTGGTTCACGCGCTACGCCTACGTCGAGGCCGACGATAGCTTCTTCGATCTGATCGAGCGGCGGGAACTGTCGCGCCGGGTGTTCGATGCGGTCTATCGGCATGTCCCGTGCTTCAGCGTCCACCTGACGCAGGCCGGCAAGCGCCGCCAGATCCCCGCGTCATACTATTTTGATGAGAACCGCATCGCCTGCGGCGCCCGGTCGGTGGCCGGCATGACCTACGCCGCCGGCGACGATATGCTGGTGTCGCGCAGCGGCTCGGTCTTCGTCAACCGCTGGCGCGACGCGCGGCCCGCAGCGCCCGCGTCCAGTGTCGTCCCGCTGCCGTGGCTGGCGCACTTGGAGCGGGTCATACCGAACCGGCTTGAGCGTGAGCACGTCCTGAACGTGATGGCCTGGAAAGTCCAGCACCCGCGTGTCAAGATCAATCACGCGATCCTGCACGCTGGCGTGCAAGGCGCGGGGAAGGATTCGGCCTGGGCGCCGTTCTTTTGGGCGGTCGGCGGGGAATCCCGGTCCAACGTCGCGCTGCTGGAAAACGATAGGCTGCAAACCCAGTGGGGGTATCACCTGGAGGCTGAAGTTGTCGTGATCAACGAACTGCGGCAGGCCGATGCGTCCGACCGGCGGGGGCTGGAAAACCGCCTCAAATCCATCATCGCCGCGCCCCCTGAGCACTTGGTAATCGAGCGCAAGGGCCTGCACCCGTATGAGGCGCCGAACCGGTGTTCTGTCGTCGCGTTCTCGAATGAGCGTGGGGCCATCAGCTTGAGCTACGATGATCGCCGCTGGTTTGTGCTGTGGACCGACGCGGCACCTATGACCGAGGCCGAGGGCCGCGCGTTTTGGGGCTGGCTGCAAGGCGGCGGGTTTGAACAGTGCGCGGCTTACCTGCACGCGCGTGATGTGACCGCGTTCGCGCCTGGGGCGCCCCCGCCCCTAACCGAGGCCAAAACCCTGATGGCGGGGGCGTCCCGGTCGATTGTGGAAGATTGGCTGTTGTCCGAAGTGTCCAACCGGGTCGGGGAGTTCGCGCGGCCCGTCGTCGGCGCCCCGTGGGGCAAGCTCTGCGATCTGGTGCAGGCCCGCGCCCCCGCCGGTACCCGCGTGATACCCGCCGCGGTGATTCACGCGCTACAGGAGGCTCGCTGGGTGGATCTCGGGCTATGCCATAGCAAAACCTACAAGACCAAGGCGCATATCTTCGCGGCGCCTGGCTGGACCGGCAGTAAGGCCGAGGCCCGCGACGCGCTGGCGGCAGGCGCCGCCGGTGGCCTATCGCTAGTCAAATGAAAAGGCGCCCCGGCAGCGTTAGCTGTCGGGGCGCAAAACCCGCCGGGAGGCGGGCACTCAGGGAAGGGTTACAGATCCAGCAGGACCGCGAGCGCGAGAACGGCGAGGGCGACAAGGGCTGCAATGATCATAGGCCGCGCCGGTTGAGCCATTGATCCAACGCAGCGTCGGCTGCGCGGTCCCGCACGCGGGGGTCCGGATGCGGCACGCCGAGGGCCGGGTCCGGCCCGGGGTCATACGGGTCCGGCCCGGGGTCATACGGGTCCGGCCCGGGGTCATACGGGTCCGGGGTGTCGGGCGGGCTATCGTCGGTGTAGGTGTCGTCGTCGTCGTCGTTCACGGTCAACCCTCCAACATTTCAATTTCCACCGTGTCGGGCGCCCAGTGCCACGGCTTTTCATTCAGCGGCTGAAACAGCGCCAGGTGGTTTAGATGATCCGCATATGCGGTGATCTTGCCCCGTCGGCCAGTGTTCAGCGCGAAGTACTGGCGCACATAATCGGCAGTGCTCATGGCCTGTTTTGGAAACAAGCGCTTTTCACTGCGTGCCCACCTAGTGCGGTGCGGCTTGACGGCCTGCACCGCAGCCCAGGCCGCGGGGGAGATGTTGGTGTAGGCCGAGCGGGTACCGTCGGGGCGGGTGATGTTCAGGGTTGTCATGGTGTCAGTCTCCGATTAGTAGACGCAAATGCCGCGGGTGTAACAGGATTCCGGCTTGATCCCCTGCGGCACGTCACCAGGGCGCAGGATGTAAAGCGCCGCGCCGCGCGGGTCCGTTTGAACGTAAGGGTGCACGGCGTGGACGTGCACGGCGTGCGCGTCCGATGCGGCCCATACGCGCGTATTGCGCAGCCCGACGATGCGCCCGAGGCGCCGCAGGGCGCCGCGTTCACGGTCGGCCACCGGCCAGCGCCGCCCGGTGTAGCTGATGAATCGGGGTCTGCCCGTCGCATCGTCGCGTTCGATGCATCCCGCATCGGTCCCACACTCCAATTCATGCCAGCGGCGCAGGGCGCGGCTGATGCGCCGCAGGGTGTCGGCTTCGCTGGCGGTAAAGCCGAGAGAGACAAGGGTATTTTCCTGAGCGGTAAGCCGCTCGCGTTCGCGTTTGTTCATGTTGGTTCTCCTGATTCAAAAGGGCGCCGGGGTGGCCGGCAGGGGTTGACGGGGCGCGGGCTGGCGCCGGGGGTCGGGGGGCAGATCCGCGCCCGGTAGCCTGGCCGGGAATGGCCACGGGGCGGGGCGCGGGGTGGCGGGGTGCATGGGGTTGCTGGCGCTCATGCTGGCACCGCCACAAAGTAGCTGCGGGTCGGGCGAATCACCACGGCGCCCGGTATCGTCGCGGCGCGCTTTTCGGCTTGCGCGCGGCTCATGTAATGGTAGGCGTACAAATGACCGGCTACCATGCGCGCAAGCACGCGCGCGCCCGTTCGAAGGGTTACGGTTTGCATGGTCAACCCCCTATGCATTGCAACAGCCGCAGCACGGGGCATCCTCGCAGAGCCCCCGGCGGTTGCGGTAGTACTCTCGCCCGGTTGACGTGCGCCAGATATCGGACACTCCGCGCGCGATCGATTGACGGAGATAGCGGCCGGCCGATGCGGCCGCATCGGGGTCATCGGCCGCGGTACCGGGGTCGATAGACTCCGTCAGCGCGATATCGGCGTCGACCGGGTCGACGGGTTCCGGCGCCGGCCGGGGCGCCCGGCCAATTAGGGTATACCGGCCGCGGCCGGCGGATGCGATAGTGTCACCAGGGCGGATAGCGGCGCCGGTGCGCGCGCACCGGCCGGGGAAACGAGCAGGGAAGGGCATGATAGGTTCTCCGATTAATCCTGATCAATCAACATGCGCGCATAGTCGTTCGCGCGATCGGCCGAATTGAAGATACGGGTTTCGATTACCGCATCGGCATCATCGTCACGGAACAATGTCCGATAGGTGCCGATGACGGTGCGCGATACCGTGACGGACAATTCCGGGTGATTTGCGCATGGTGCGCGCCAGATAGGGCTATCCTGATCCATAACGTGTCCATTCAAGCGGCAAGGTGAAGGGGAATCACGCGCGCCCGGCTCTCATGCCCCGATGCGTGGTCGGCAATGACGATGCTGCGCGCGGCCTTGCTGGTGCCTCCGCAGAGCATGCAATCGGAGCATTGCGCTTTGCGTCCGCCCTCAGCGCTGGCGGGGCATGTCACCTCGAGGGGTTGACGGTCGACCCCGATGCTCACGCGGAAGTAGCGCAGCCCCATGGCGGTAGCTTGCGCAGCCTCGGCAGCGCTATCGGCCGATGCCATAACAAGGGGGGACCATGCGCGCGCGTCGAACCCGTGCGCTTGCCACTGGTGGGTGTAACCGACGTGGCCCGATGCAAGGGACACCAGTAGCTGCCACAAACCTACAGGCGCGGCCGCGGGATCCCCATAGGTGCCGAGACGCAAACGGCGCCCGCGCAGCGCTGCGGCTACTTGTGCGATCGATGATGCGCGCGCATAGGATCCGCGACGGTATGCGCGGAATACTGATAGGACGGATTCCCCAACGCGCACATAGCATGGTGATGACGTGATGCCGGCCTTGGCCAGCATGCGCACGATAAGGGGACGGTGCGGGCACATACCGCAGACGCTAGCGTCATCGCCGGTTTTCAGCGCATCATGGGGCTCAACGTCCGCGCGGATGATGAAAGACTGGACTAAGTTACCGGTCTTCCCGTTGGCGCTGGATTGATCCAGACCCGTGAGGATCACGACGATAGGCGCGCCATCGATGGTGCTGGGGCCTTCGTAAACGATGAGTGAGTTAGTGTTCGGCATGATGGTCCCCTTAGATGCTGTAGGCGATAAGAAACGCAAGCGCCGCGCCGATGGCGATGGCGAGAACGTAGTCGATGGGGCGGGTCTTCATGCTGGGTTCTCCGAAGTTAGGCGCGGTAGTGTCTCACAATTGGAGACACTACAGACAATCCCGAGCGTGATGTGGGGTCTTTCACTTGGTGGCGGCGCCAGTAGGGGCGCGGGGCGGTGCGGGGCGCCCGGGCCGGGTAGTGAGGGGATGCAAGATCTTCCTCTGTGGGGGTATTGCTGGGTAGTGTTTTGATAAGAAAATCGAAGTCGGTTCGGGCTTTTATGCGTGGCCGGTACGCTGGCGCGTGTACGTGCGTTTTCTATGGCGCATCGATTCCGGGGGTAGTGCCCGGACTACCCGAACTACCCGGCCTACCCCCCCTGCCCCATGCCCGGGCAGCACCGGGCATACCCGCCGCATGACCCCGCACCGCTACCCTGCCGGGTATGCCCAGCACCACCCGGCGCCTGGGCGCACGGCGCCCCGACTGCGGGGGCGGTGCCCAGCACCACCCGGTGGCGGCTCGCGGCCAGACGGGGGGAGGGGAGGGCCGGCGGGCTGAGTGATCAAAAACGAAGGGGCCACAAACAATTTTTTATTTGCAAAATTTTTTGCAAAACGCCCACCGCCACCCGTCACACAAATTGCGGTAGCATCCGCGCATGACGTTCAAATCACTACCGCTGGTGCCGCGCGAGATAAAGGCCACCGAAGCTGTGCTGGAGCGTTTGTACGCAGCAGCGCGTCTGGGGATGAAAGGTGAGACGTTGGCGACCAGAGCCAACCTGTTGCCTATTGAACTCAATCGGCTGCGCCAGATGGACCCGATTGCGGACATGGCGATCCTGAAGGGGTACGCCGACGCCGAGGCGGAAATGGCCAACACGCTATATGAAGCAGGGCGCGGCGGCGACGTGAAGGCCGCGCTTGAGGTGTTGAAGCACCGTCACGATTGGGTGGCCAAGCAGCAGATTCAGGTAGACACCGCGCAGGCGATCAGCATCACCTTGGCGCTGGAGCAGGCCAACGCCCGCGTCAGCGCCAGCCAGATGGTCGAAGAAGTGCCGCAGGCCAAGGTCACGCGGCAACACCCCAACGTGATGGAACTGACGGATGCAGCAGCCACGGTACACCGCTGAAGAAGAACAGACCTTGATGGCGCGGCTGTGGTCGCCGCAAATCAAGGACGACCCGGAGGCGTTTGTGCTGCTGGCGTTCCCGTGGGGCGAGGCCGGCACGCCGCTGGCCAACTACCGCGGGCCGCGGGCCTGGCAGCGGCGCGTGCTGCGCACGCTGAAGGACCACGTCAGGGCTAACGGCGGGAAGGTGGACTTTGATGTGTTCCGCTCGGCGGTGGCGTCAGGGCGCGGGATCGGGAAGTCGGCGCTGGTGTCCTGGCTGGTGCTGTGGATGGTCACCACGCGCATCGGGGCGAGCGTAATCGTCAGCGCGAACAGCGAAGCGCAGCTACGCAGCATCACCTGGGCCGAGATCACGAAGTGGCTGGCCATGCTGATCAACAGCCACTGGTTTGAGATCAGCGCGACGCGGGTCAGCCCGGCCAAGTGGCTGGCTGAGATCGTGGAGCGCGACCTGCGCAAAGGCACGCGGTACTGGTCGGTCGAGGGGCGGCTGTGGTCGGAGGAGAACCCGGACAGTTACGCGGGCTTGCACAACGCTGACGGCGTGATGCTGATCTTCGACGAAGCCAGCGGCATACCGGACGCGATCTGGGACGTGGCGCAGGGCTTCTTCACGGAGAACACGCCGCATCGGTTCTGGATGGCGTTCAGCAACCCGCGGCGCAATCAGGGGTACTTTTACGAGTGCTTCAACGCCAAGCGGGACTTCTGGAAGACGGCGAACATCGACGCCCGCGACGTGGAGGACACCGACAAGCAGGTGTACGAGCAGATCATCGCGGAGTACGGCGAGGACAGCCCGCAGGCGCGGATCGAGGTCTACGGCGAGTTCCCGGCGTCTGGCGACGACCAGTTCATCTCACCGCGGCTGGTGGACGAGGCGGCCAGACGGCCCAAGCACAAAGACCCGCAGGCGCCTATCGTCGTCGGCATCGACCCGGCGCGAGGCGGCGCGGACTCGACCGTCATCGCGGTGCGGCAGGGGCGCGACCTGGTGGCCATCAGGCGCTACCACGGCGACGACACTATGACGGTGGTGGGGCACGTCATCGAGGCGATAGAGGAGTACAAGCCGACGCTGGTCGTCATGGACGAGGGTGGGCTGGGGTACGGCATCCTTGACCGGCTCAACGAACAGCGGTATAAGGTGCGCGGCGTGAATTTTGGCTGGAAGGCCAAGAACCAGGTCATGTGGGGCAACAAACGGGCCGAGATGTGGGGCGCGATGCGCGATTGGCTGCGCACCGCGTCCGTTCCCGACGACCGGGCGCTCAAATCCGACCTCACAGGCCCGAAGACGAAGCCTGACAGCAGCGGCACCATCTTCTTGGAGTCGAAAAAGGACATGAAAGCCCGCGGATTGGCCTCTCCAGACGCCGCAGACGCGCTGGCGGTCACTTTTGCGTTTCCTGTGGCCCACCGCGAGCGCGTGGAGCGGCCCCGAACGCTTACAATCCGCGACAAACAAGTGGTTTCTGCCGGTTGGATGAGCGCCTGATGGCTACAAACGCCCTCGCCCCAAAGCCAAAAAACGCAATGGTCCGTCAGTCGGACCCGTTGCAATCGCTTTTGCGCGAGTCGGCAGAGTACCCACAGTACGGTGAGCTGGTGGACTACCTGTCGTCGCGGCGCATGATGCCGCCAATTTCTATGGGCGGCACGAGAGGCGCGACCGGCGTTTTTGAACAAAACTCAATTTTTTCTAACGAATTGCCAAAAACAGGCGCGATTAAAGTTAGTTACAGAGCCGAGCCAAACACTGTCGTACATGAGTTGACGCACGCCGCTGATGATCAACTCACTTCGCAATACTACGAGTTGCTGAACAAACGTGGCAAGTTGACGCCCGCAGAGCAGCAGTACATGCAGGCGTTTGAAAAACTGTCGTACGACAGGTTTGGCCGTGACAAAGCGTTCCCTCGCCAGACACTGGCGGAAAAACTAGACCCGGCGTGGGTTAAAAAAGAGCGTGAATACCGGTCTACCAACGTCGAGCTACCTGCTTGGGCTATGGGGGCCACGGTAGAGCCTAGAGACGCCTACCGCCCGCCACTGCACTTGAACCCTACGTTGGCAAGTGAGTTCACTATACTGATGGACATGGCAAACCGGCTGCAAAGGTCGCAACCTGTCACCGACAAGAGGTAATCATGGCCACCAAACCCGGCTTGTACGCAAATATCCACGCCAAGCGTGAGCGTATTGCCGCCGGTAGCGGCGAAAAGATGCGCAAGCCCGGCGCACCCGGCGCTCCGACCGCCAAAGCGTTCAAAGAGTCGGCTAAAACCGCTAAAAAGGGCAAAAAGTGAGCGATTACACCGGGATTACGGCTGCGGGCGCAGTTGCCAACGGCGGCGGGGGCAAAAACAAGTCCGAATCGGACATGCTGTCCACCGCCCGGCAGCGGTTGAATATGGCCATCTCGGCGTACTCTGAGAGCCGGGAAGACCAGATAGACGATCTCAAATTCTTCGCCGGAAGCCCTGACAACCACTGGCAATGGCCAGCGGACGTGCTGGCTACCCGCGGCGCGGTCCAAGGACAGACGATCAACGCTCGGCCTTGCTTGACGATCAACAAGCTGCCGCAGCACGTCAGGCAGGTGACCAATGACCAGCGCCAAAACCGCCCAAGTGGCAAGGTTATTCCTGCCGACGACAAAGCAGACGTTGAAGTCGCAGAAATCTTCGATGGAGTCGTCCGGCACATCGAATACATCTCCGACGCCGACGTTGCTTACGACACCGCCTGCGAAAACCAAGTCGCGTTCGGAGAAGGATACATCCGCGTCCTGACCGAGTATTGCGACGACAACACTTTCGATCAAGACATCAAGATCGGGCGGGTGCGCAACTCGTTTTCGGTCTACATGGACCCGATGATCCAAGACCCGTGCGGCGCGGACGCCAAGTGGTGCTTCATCACCGAAGACATCACGCGGGAGGAGTACCACCGGCTGTACCCGAACGCTTCGCCCGCCAACACGCTGATGAGCCTGGGCATTGGGGATCAGTCCCTGAGCCAGTGGCTCAACGAGGACACGGTGCGGATCGCGGAGTATTTCCATGTCGAATACGACCGCGCCACGCTGAACCTGTACCCGAGCAACCAGACGGCGTTCCAAGGCACGCCCGAGGACAAGCAGCTTCGGGCCATGTTTGGCAAGCCGCTACGCAGCCGCCAGGCCGACCGCAAGCGCATCAAGTGGTGCAAGATCAACGGCTACGAGGTGCTGGAAGAGGCTGAGTGGGCCGGCAAGTACATCCCCGTCGTGCGGGTGGTCGGCAACGAATACGAGGTCGATGGCCGGCTGTACGTTTCGGGTTTGGTGCGCAACGCCAAGGACGCCCAGCGGATGTACAACTACTGGACCAGCCAAGAGGCCGAGATGCTGGCGCTGGCGCCCAAAGCGCCGTTTATTGGCTACGGTGGCCAGTTTGAAGGTTACGAAACGCAGTGGAAGACGGCCAACACGCAGAACTGGCCGTATCTTGAGGTCAATCCTGATGTGACCGATGGCTCGGGCGCTACACTGCCCCTGCCGCAGCGCGCCATGCCGCCGATGGCCCAGACCGGGCTGATTCAAGCCAAGATGGGCGCTGCCGAGGACATCAAGGGCACTACGGGCCAGTACAACGCCTCGCTGGGCCTGGAGGGCAATGAGCGGTCAGGCAAGGCGATCCTTGCCCGGCAAAAGGAAGGCGACACTGGGACGTATCACTATGTGGATAATCTGGCCCGCGCTGTTCGTCATGTTACTCGCCAGTTGGTGGATCTGATCCCCAAGATTTACGACACCCAGCGCATCGCGCGCATCATCGGCGAGGACGGCGAGTCCAGCATGGTGAAGATGAACCCCATGCAGCAGGAGCCGGTCAAGAAGATCGTCAACGAGCAGGGCATCGTCATCGACAAGATTTACAACCCCAGCGTCGGCAAGTACGACGTGGTGGTTGTTACTGGCCCTGGCTACGCCACCAAGCGCCAAGAGGCGCTGGAGGCGATGGCTCAACTGCTGCAAGGCAACCCGCAACTGTGGGGCATCGCCGGCGATCTGTTCGTCAAGAACATGGATTGGCCAGGCGCGCAGGAGATGGCCAAGCGGTTCGCCAAGACCATCGACCCGAAGATTCTGGGCGACGCCGACGAAGACCCGGCGCTGCAAGCTGCCAACCAGCAGATCCAGGCGATGGGCGCGGAGATGGAGCAGATGCACAAGATGCTCCAGAACATCAACCAGACGATGGAAGCGCGCACGCTGGAGATCAACGAGTTCAAGGCCCAGACGGACGCCGACATCAAGGCATACGAGGCCGAAACCCGTCGTTTACAGGCCGTTGCAGCCGGTATGCAGCCCGAACAGGTGCAGGAGGTCGTCATGCAGACCCTGCGCGACGTGCTGACGGCTGGCGATCTGGTGCAGCCGATGGAAGTGCGGGAAATGCCTGAGATGATGCCGCCGCCTGAGATGGCTGCGCCAATGGAAGGACCGATGCAATGAGTTCCTGTGCCGACTTCGTAGGCACGCTGTTTCTGGCCCGTGATGTGGCCCACAGCGTGCATCTGAACACCCGGTCGTTTGCCAAGCACTCGGCGCTGAACGAGTTCTACGACGGGATTGTTGACCTGACGGACAAGTTTGCCGAAGCCTACCAAGGCCGGCATGGGCTGATCGGGCCGATCACCTTGATGAGCGCCAAGAAAACAGGCAATATCGTCGAGTTTCTGGAAGACTCGCTGAAAGATGTCGAAGCCATGCGGTACAAGGTCTGCGAGAAGACCGACACCCCGCTGCAAAACATCATCGACGAGATCATTGGGCAGTACCTGTCGTCCCTGTACAAGTTGAAGTTCCTCGCATGATCAGCCTCAACGGGCAGCCAGGTGAACTGCGCTTCACGGTGCAGATCACCCGTAAGGAAACAGGTAAAGTCGAAGAAGTCGAATTGGTCGGCTACTTGGATGAGGAAAAGCTGAAGGAGTTGAGCGATGGCCGTCACACACAGTACAGCAGCACGGAACGCGGCGACTGACGCCGTCACCAACCTGCTTGGCGGCACCGCCAAGCTGGTGTTTCGCCTGAGCGGCACAGTCAGCGCACCTGGTACGGCGGTGGCCACGCTCTCCATGAGCGCGACCGCGTTCGGCGCAGCCAGCACCGGCACCGCCACGGCCAACGCCATCACTTCGGACACCAACGCCACCGGCAACGCCAGCCCGGTTGCCACGGCGACGCTGCAAACCGGCGCCGGCACGGTGGTCATCCACTGCGCGGTGGCCGCGAGCGGCAGCGACATCAACATGACCAACGGCCTGACCGTGGCCAGCGGCGACACGGTGTCCTGCTCGTCGTTGACCTACACGGCACTGAGCGCCTGACCATGAGCCTCGGCGGACCTGTCATTCGTCAGCACGTTGTCGAGTTCATTCGCGGCACGGGCGTTAAAACCGACGGTGTCGTAGACGCCACCAGCACCAATGGGCCGTGGACGTGGACGGTGCCTGCGGGGGTGGTGGACTTGATGATTGACGGGTGCGGCGCGGGGCAATCCGGCGCGGCGGGGGCCTACCAAGCCAGCGCCTTGTCAGCGGGAGGCGGTGCTGGTGGGACTTCGGGGATGGTTTGTCGGGATTACCGCGCCAAGGTGGTCCCCGGGGCAAGTCTGACCGTAACCATTGGCGCTGGCGGTACGGGCGCGGCCACGGCAGACGGCACATATGCCAACGGCGGCAACACGACGGTGGCGGGGTTGTTGCCTAATTTCCTGACGTTCAACAACACACTGGAGTTGCGCGGCGGGGGTTCCTATCTTTCCCCGCCGACATCATCAACCTCTGCCGTTGCAACAACCGGCGGCAACAATAGCACAGCCGGTTCTGATGGCCAGCAAGGAGTTAGTAACGAACAAACCGGTTTTTACTTTCTTTTTTATTACATCAACATCGGCAGTCAGGGCGGCGGCGGCAAAGCCTCCGGTGCTGCTGGCGCCAATGGTGGGTTCACTTATTACTCGTATACCCAGTACGGCTTTTTTCCTACATCCGAGGCCAACTGGTTCACGGTTGCCACCGGCACCACCGCTGGCGGGGTATCAATGGGTGGCGGTGGCAGGGGGACTCCCAGCTTTTTCTCCGGCGTATCTCCCGCTGGCGGCGGTGGTGACGCAGTAGGCACCAGCGCAGGCTCTGGCGACTACGGAGCAGGCGGCGGCGGTGGTGGCGGCTCCGGCACGGCACGGCGCAAGGGCGGCGATGGCGGCAACGGCTACGTCCAGATTACCTACTGGAGTGCCGACTGATGGCTATCTCTGAAGCCTTCAACGGCAACCCCACGGTCGGCACCACGGAGTACGACCTGCCCAGCGCGTCCACCACGCTGTCCGCTCAGACAACTGACGGCATCTACCAGTTGTTCATCGACCTCAATGCGCTGACCAGCACCGAGGAGTACCGGCTGCGCATCTACGAGAAGACGCAGAGCAGCAGCACCCAGCGCGTGGTGCAAGAGGTCATCTTCAGCGGCGCACAGACCACCGAGCCGATCTACGTCACCGCCTCGCTGCTGTTGCTGCATGGCTGGACGATGACGCTGAAGAAGAACCAAGGCACCGACCGCGCCATTCCGTTCAGCATCCGACAGGTGGCCTAAATGTGGTTTGCCCCGCTCCTGCTGGGTGGCGCGCAACTGCTGGCAAGTCCCAGCACGATCTCCCGCCCCAGCAGCGACATCACCACCACCGGCTGGACCGGCGACCCGGACAACGTCACCCTGTTCAACAACATTGACGAAGTCAGCCCCAGCGACACCGACTTCATCATCTCCCCCGCGCTCAACGCCACTCCCGGCCCGGCGGTGTTCGGCATCACGCCCACACAAGCCAGCGGCACCTACAACGTGCGGCTGAGAGCCAAGCGCACCGGCTCGACGGGCGACATCCGGGCGCTGCTGCTGGACTCTGGTGGTGCCACGGTGGGCACCTCGTCCTGGCAGGCGCTGACCGCGAGCTTTGCGCAATACACCTTGAGCGTCACGACCAGCGGCACGGCGGCGCGGGTTCAACTTGAAGTGAGGCCTTGATGGCAGACAACTTGGGATATACGCAGGGCTCAGGGTCAACGGTCGCCACCGACGAGGTGACGGGCACCGGCGAGCACTGCCAAGTCGTCAAGCTGGCCATCAGCACTGATGGCAGCAGGACGTTCATTCCCGCTGACGCCACCAACGGCATGCTGGTCGAACTCAGCAACGCCAACCTGCCCATCGGTGACGGCACCAATCTGGTCACGATTGACATTGACCCCGCTGACGCCGAGCCCAACAGCGGCAATGCCCTGCACGTCGAGGGCCGCACCTACGTCTACAACGGGTCCACATGGGACCGCGCCAGAGGCAGCATCAGCAACGGGATGCTGGTCGATGTCAGCCGCGTGCAAGGCCAAGTGCAGATCGGCGACGGCACTAGCCCCGTCAGCGTGGACACAAGCGGCACCGACGCCGAGTCGAACGCCATCAACCAGTTGCACGTCCAGGCCCGTGCCTACGAGTTCAACGGCACCAGCTGGGACCGCAAGCGCAGCCACGCCACCGTCTTCAAGGCGGGTCAGTACACCTCGGCCCAGACCGGCACCGCGCTGTGGACGCCGTCATCGGGCCTGTCGGTGGTGGTCACCAGCTTGCAGATTCAGTCCTACGGCACGACGGCGGGCACGGCCATCATCTGGTTCGGCGGCAGCGCCGACACGACCTACACCCGCGGCACCGACGCGGCCATCTTCGACGGCGAGTTCGCGCCGAGCGCCACCAACAAACCCGGCGTGATCATGTCGTTCCCGACGCCGATCCGTGGCACGGCCAATTTCGTGCTGCGGGTGACGACGACCAACGCCCAGAGCATCACGATCACGGTCTGGGGCTACGAGATCTGACATGCCGGCCGACTTCTTCCTGCGCTCGGACGCATCGGGCCTGGGCGGCGCCGGTCAGCGCCGTTTGAGCCAACGACGGGGCCGCGCCAGCGCGACCTTCATCACCACGACTGTCGCCAGCGGCACCAACATCACCTGCACCGCCAGCGCCGGCGGCCAGGCGCTGTCGTGGTTCAGCGAGCCCATCACCGAGGCCATCACCATCAGCGGCACGGTCACGGTCAACATCCGAGGCTTGGAGAGCGCCAACGCGGTCAACGCGGGCCGGGGCATCCTGATCGAGCGCACCAACAACGCGGGCACGGTGCAGTCCACCATCGTCGCGGACTCAACGGTGCCGGCCACCATCACCGAGTACACCACCGCCGACGCCGCCAACGGCGCGGCAACCTACACGCCCACCAGCACCGCGATGGCGGTGGGCGAGCGCATCAAGGTGACGCTGAAGGTGCGCAACGTTGGCACGATGGGCGCCGGCACGGTGACCAACAGCCACAACGGGCCTGCCTCGGCTGCGGCGGGCGACACCTGGGTGCGGTTCAACGAAAACATCCGCACCGACGAGGTGATGGAAGTCGGTGCCAACGAAGTCTACGGAGGCGGCATCTATGGATGAGATTTACGTCGGCGCCTACGCCACCGAGCAGGAAGCCCTTGACGCCAAGGCGGCGCGGCCTGAGCCGCAGAACGAACTGACGGTCTTGAACGACAACTACGATCCGGCGCACCCGTGGCGGATCAAGTGGACCCGGCCTGACTGAAAGGTAGACCATGCTGCTGATACTGCTGCAGTCGCAGTCGGCGGCGGTTACCCATGACACTTCGGGGGCGCTGACCGGGCCAGGCGCGTCGGTCACGGGGTCGGCCGCACGGGCGGCGCCCACCGTCGAAGTCTCCTGGCTGGAAATCGAAGCCGGGGCGGTTACCCACGACACCAGCGGTGCCCTGACCGGCCCCGGCTCAACGGTCACGGGCTCGGCGGCCCGTTTCCGAGCGTTCGACACGACGGGCGTCCTAATTGGCCCCGGGTCGGTCATTACCGGCGACGCGAACCGTGCGACAGGTGCTGTCACCCACGACACCACCGGCGTCTTGGTTGGTCAGAACACGACGCTATCCGGCAACGCCAGCCGGTTCAGGGCGTTTGACACGACCGGCGTTTTGACCGGCCAAGGCTCAACGCTGTCGGGCAGCGCCAGCCGCTTCCGTACTTTTGACACCACCGGCGTCTTGGCTGGCCAAGGCGCAACGGTCACCGGCGCTGCGGCTCGCTTTCGAGCGTTTGACACCAGCGGCGTTCTCAACGGCCCAGGCGCTATCATTGTCGGCAGCGCCAACCGCACCGGCGCGGCGCTCACGCATGACACCACGGGCGTGCTGGTAGGCCCCGGGTCGGCCATCGTCGGCCAAGCCGACCACATCTCACTCTACCCAGACCCGTCTGTCGTCCTCGCAGGCGTACAATACGGGCCGGGTGGCATCTATGTTGGCACCTTGACCGTAGGTGCCGGCCAGCGAATAATCAGGCTACGGTCGTTTACAGAAAGCGATTGACATGGCACTTACGCTCAAAGCAATCACGACTCGGCTGGGGTATCAGCAGATCACCTCACTGAGTTCCGCCGCCGGTTTGACGGTCCCGCAAACTGACCTGAACGGCCTGGCATGCAAGCCCACCCTGGCCATCATCACCGCTGAGACGCAAGCCGTCCGCTGGCGCGATGACGACACCGCGCCTACCGCGTCTGTCGGCATGCCGCTGGCTGCGGGCGCCACGTTGCAGTACGACGGTGACCTGACCAAGATTCAGTTCATTGAGCAGACGGCCAGCGCCAAGCTCAACATCTCGTACTACGCATAAGGAGCCGTCATGTACGTCTTCGACCAATCGGGCGTTGTTGATTCGGCCAAGCTGATCGAGTACATCACCAAGGAATTTCCTGGTGAGTTCAAGCGGTTGATCGAAGCGCGTGATGAGTTGGCCAAGCGCCAAGGCGCGCTGTCGGCGGTCAAGGATGCTGCTGCTGACCGCGAAGCCGCGGCTGGTGAACTGGCCGCCGCCAAGGCGCAGGCCAAGGAACTGCTGGACGACGCCAAGGCGGCCAACGCCGAGTCTGCGGCCAAGGCCAAGGATCTGACGGCTCGGGAAAAGGCGCTGGCTGCCAAAGAGGCAGACTTTGCCGTTCGGGTGCAGGCCAAACAGTCCGAACTGGACGCCAACGAGCAGACGCTGGCGCTGCGCGAAACCGCGATCAACCAGACCGCTGTTGTTCAAACCGAACAGGCCGCGCGGATGGACGCCGCAGAACTCGCGCTCAACGCCCGCATCAAGGCGTTTCAAGACAAGGTTGCTGCTCTCAGCGTTTGAGGTGACTCATGCCCGGCGTGAAGATTTCTGAACTCCCAGCCGCGACCACCCCGCTGGCTGGCACTGAACTGCTCGCCATCGTCCAAGGCGGCGTCACTAAGCAGGCGTCTGCTGACGCCGTGTCTGACGCGGTGCTGGACGAGTTCGCTGCGTCATCCGGCTCTTCGCTTGTCGGCTTCCTCCAAGCCGGCACCGGCGCAGTCACGCGCACGGCGCAGAGCAAGATGCGGGATGTGGTGGATGTACGGGATTACGGAATCGTTGTTGATGGAGTCACAAGCCAAACGTCTGCATTAGTGACGCTGATGGGGGTGTTGTCGTCTTCGTCATACAGGGGACTGATCAACATTCCATATGGCACAAAATTTGATGTTGCGACTGTATATGCGGCGGTGCCGCTTGGCGTGATATTGCAGGATGAGTCCAGCATCAATTGGGGCCAGCCGCCAAGCTACAAGAATAAATTTCTGATCACCTACTCTGGCGATGATGTTGCAGACGACACTCAAGAAATAATTGCAAGCCCGCATCATCCTGCACTCATGTTGCTGAACATGGGGACAGATGTCAGCGTTGCCGCAGCATCTCGGTACGCAACAATTTTGCAAGGAGTTGGAAAGGATTACGCTGGCGATCCTTTGCTCGGTTGGATTTATCAGTTTGCAAAAGACCCAAGTGCCGCCCAATGGCGCACATCCATGCGTCTTCAAACGCCCTACAGCGTAGCCATTAAAAATCCGCAGCTCTGGGCAGCGTCAACAGTTTACGCAGCAAATTCATACTGCGTCAGCGACAGCGGGAAGATTTACACCACCGCGGCTGGCGGCACTTCCGGAGCTACCGCGCCGACCGGCACGGGCGCTTCCATCAGCGATGGCGGTGTAACTTGGAGCTATGTACAAGCCGCACTAGCTCTGGATTCGACTCGGTTTGATTGGTTTGAAGATGGAAAGTCTGGGCAATACGCTCCAACTAGCGGAACTGCAAGGCACACTCAGTCTGCTGGGTCGAAATCGTGGCATTTGGAAATTGACGACTCCACTGGAACAATTACGGCGCGAGATGTAACACGCGGGCTAAACATTTTTGCAGTTTCAACCGCCGCAGGTTTTGAAATCGGAACTGCGCAATCTCCTAATCGCTTATCAGTTACTGGCACTGGCCCTAATGCCCCAGTTACTGGCGCAGGAAAGGTTGAAAACGGCAGCGCCACTAACATGAGTACGATGGTGCCGCCTGTTGGTCGCAGCAAAATGATTGTGAGCTTGCGCTTCGATAACAGCAACACAACGGTGGTGCATGGGACCGGAACAGACAATCTGACGTTAAAGGGCGGTGTTAATGTCACGCCAGCAGTCGGTCAGTTCATGACGTTTGAATATGACTCAACGCTGAGTGCCCGGTGGTTTGAAGTAAGCCGGAGTTTCTAAAGCAATGACACCCCGCCCCGCGCTTCACATCATCCGCTAATCATGCTGCCCCACGACAAAGCCCTCCACATCGTCGTCGGCGGTGCCATCTTCAGCGCCGCCTACGTCCTCTTCACCCTCGCTGGCCTGCCCGCCCTGCACATCGCAGCAGGCGCCGTGGTGCTGGCCGCTGTGGGCAAAGAGGTCTACGACCACCTCAACCGCGACAAGCACACCCCCGACCTCATGGACGCTGTTGCCACGGTGGCTGGGGGCGCGATAGTCGCGGCGCCTGTATGCTTGAAATATCTATAGCCCAAGTGCTATAGTCAACAAAACCTTACTGGCCGGGTTGACCAGGGCTCACAACGAGCATCCATGACTGAAGAAGTCCAAGTCCTAGCGGAAGCAGACTCCGCGCCGGCACAGGTGGCAACGGCTGCGCCTGATACCGAAGTTCAAGCGCCGGAAATCGCTGAGAACCAAGCCGAACAGACTGAGGAGAAGAAATTCACCCAGGCTGAAATCGACGCGATGATCAGCAAGCGCCTCGCAAGAGAGCAGCGCAAGTGGGAAAGAGAGCAGCAGGCCAAGCTGGCGGAAACGCAAGCAAAGCCGGTGCCGAAGGAACTACCGCCGGTCGATCAGTTTGAGTCCCCGGAAGCCTACGCAGAAGCGTTGGCCCTCCGTAAGGCCGAAGAACTGCTGAACCAGCGAGAGCGCCAGAAGCAGCAAGCTGAACTTCGCAACGCCTATGCCGACCGCGAAGAACAGGCTCGGGACAAGTACGACGACTTTGAACAAGTCGCATACAACCCGAATCTGCCCATCACGGATGTCATGGCCGAGACGATTCAGGCGTCTGACGTTGGACCCGATGTAGCCTACTACCTCGGTGCCAATCCGAAAGAAGCCGCTCGTATTTCTCGTCTGTCGCCGTTCTTGCAGGCAAAGGAAATTGGGAAGATTGAAGCCAGACTAGGCGACAGCCCTCCCGCCAAACGAACCTCATCCGCGCCAGCACCGATCACACCTGTCACCGCCCGCAGCACTGCCAACTCGTCTTACGACACGACAGACCCGCGCTCGATCAAGAGCATGAGTACGTCAGAGTGGATTGAAGCGGAACGCGCCCGACAGTTGCGTAAGATGCAGGCTCAGATGTCCCGCTAAGACTTGAAAGGAATACACCGTGAGCAATTCACTGCTTACCATTGACATGATCACCAGGAAGGCCCTGGAGATCCTTGAGAACAATCTGGTTCTTACCCGCAACGTCAACCGCCAGTACGACGACTCGTTCGCCGTCGAAGGCGCGAAGATCGGCTCCACCCTGCGTATCCGCCTGCCGGACCGCGCTCTGGTGACTGACGGTGCCGCCCTGCAAGTGCAGGACGACAACGAGCAGATCACGACCCTCTCGGTCGCCTCGCAGAAGCACATCGGCGTGAACTTCACGTCCGCCGAACTGACGATGCAGTTGGACGACTTTGCGGATCGCGTGCTGAAGCCTCGTATCAGCCAACTCGCTGCCAGCATCGACGCCGATGTGGCCAACGCCTTCAAGACGATTGGCAACTCGGTGGGCACCCCCGGCACCACGCCGGCCACCTCGCTGGTTCTGCTGCAAGCCCAGCAGAAGCTCAACGAGAACGCCGCTGTGATGTCGCCTCGCTATGCCACCGTCAACCCGGCTGCCAACGCCGGTCTGGTGGAAGGCATGAAGGGCCTGTTCAACCCGACCGACACTGTCAGCAAGCAGTTCAAGAACGGCATGATGGGCACCGGCGTGCTGGGCTTCGACGAGATCAATATGTCTCAGTCGATCAAGGTCTTCACGACCGGCTCGCGCACCGCCACTGGCGGCACCACCTCCGCTGCGGTTTCGACCGAAGGCGCAACCACCATCGCCATCACCGGCGCTGGCGCAAGCGCGACGGTCAAGGCCGGCGATGTGTTTACCGTGGCTGACTGCTTCGCCGTGAACCCGCAGACCCGTGAGTCCACCGGCTCGCTGTTCCAGTTCGTGGTTCTGGCTGACGTGACCCTGAGCGGCGCGGGTGCTGGCAACATCACCGTGTCGCCGGTCTACTCGGCCAACCACGCTCTGGCCACCGTGAACGCGCTGCCTGGCAACAGCAAGGCCATCGTGTTCCTCGGCGCTGCGTCTACTGGCTACGCTCAGAACCTGGTCTACCACAAGGACGCCATCACGTTCGCCACCGCCGACCTCCTGCTGCCGCAGGGTGTCGACATGGCTTCGCGTGCCGTCCACAACGGTATCAGCCTGCGCGTCGTGCGTCAGTACGACATCAACAACGACCGCATGCCCTGCCGGATCGACGTGCTGTACGGCTACAGCACTATTCGTCCGCAGATGGCTTGCCGTCTCTGGGGCTGATGAAGATGGGGGCTACGGCCCCCACTCTCTCAACTGAACACTGAAAGGATTTCTATCATGGCACTCCCTAATGGCGCTGGCGGCTACCAAGTCGGCGACGGCAACGTCAACGATCCGATCATCGACCTGATCGCTGACCCCGTTTCCATCACTGCGACCGCGACTCTGACTGTTGCGCAAGTTCTGAACGGCCTGATCCTGGCCAACAGCGGCATCACCTCTGCACAGACCTACACGCTGCCCACGGTCGCGGATCTGGAAGCCGTGCTGATCAACTCTGACCGCATCGGCACCACGTTCTCGTTCCGCGTGGTCAACCTCGGCACCTCTTCCGGCACCGCGATCATTTCCGCGGGCACCGGCTGGACGGTGACGGGTTCGCTGACCATGACCATCCCCACCACGACCGGCGCCCAGATGGTCGCTCGGAAGTCGGCGGCTGGTGCGTGGACGCTGTACCGCGTGGCCTGATCAACCAGGGGGCTTCGGCCCCCGATTCTGAAAGGAACGATCATGCCGAATACCAAGGCAGTAGGCGTCGCGTACAGCGACCCTGAGTTTGAAAGCGTTACCGTCACCGGCGCCATTACCGGCGCCAGTGTGTCGGCTACCGGCGCACTGAACGGCACCATGCTGGACTTGAATGCGCCCGTCATCAAGACGGCTTCGTTCACGCTCGGCGACACGGAAAACTTCGTTGTTTGCAACGGTGGCGCCAGCATCACGGTCACGTTCCCCTCCGCTGCGGCCAGCACTGGCCGCATCGTGTGGATCAAGACCATCGCTGCTCAGACCGTTGTGTCGGCGTCGTCCAACGTGAAGCCTATTGGCACCAACACTGCTGGCACCGCGATCCTCGCGGGGACGGCAGGCGCCAATGCCATGCTGGTGTGTGACGGCACCGATTGGGTCATTATGACCTCGTAAGCAAAACGGGGGCTTCGGCCCCCGCCTTTAATATGCCTCTCATCTACATGCGCCACCCGGTCCACGGGGCCAAGATCGCCAACCTTGAAATGGAAGCGGAGTATGACGAGCGCAGCGGGTGGGAACGCTATACTCCCGGCGTCGAGGACGAACAGGACGACGCGCCGCCAGTAAACACGCTGGGCCGCCGTCGTCGCAAGGAGCCCGAGCATGTCCACAGCGGGTGATCAGATCAATCGCGCCTTGCGCCTGCTAGGCGTATTGGCTGAAGGCGAAACACCAAACGCCGCCGTCTCGCAAGACGCGCTGACGGCGATGAACCAGATGCTGGATTCGTGGAACACCGAGCGTTTGTCGGTGTTCTCCACGCAGGACCAGGTCTTCAACTGGCCTACCAGCACCATCAGCCGCACGTTGGGGCCTACGGGCGACTTCGTGGGCAACCGGCCCATCCTGCTGGACGACGCGACGTATTTCCGCGACCCCAGCACCAACGTCAGCTTTGGCATCAAGCTGATCAACCAGCAGCAGTACGACGGCATCGCGGTCAAGACCGTGACCTCGACGTACCCGCAAGTGCTGTGGTTGAACATGACCTACCCCAACATCGAGATGTACATCTACCCGGTACCCACGCGGCTGCTGGAGTGGCATTTCATCTCGGTTGAGGAACTGACGCAGCCGGCCACGCTGAACACCAACCTGGCGATCCCGCCCGGCTATTTGCGAGCGTTCACTTACAACTTGGCGATGGAAATCGCGCCTGAGTTCGGCGTTGAACCGTCGCCGCAAGTGCAGCGCATCGCCATGACCAGCAAGCGCAACATCAAGCGCATCAACAACCCCGAAGACATTATGAGTCTGCCGTACTCGCTGGTAGCGACGAGGCAAAGGTTCAATATCTACTCTGGAAATTTTTAACGACTATAGGCGCTATGTTTCCCCGAAAGAAAACCCTTCACACCTTTCTTGGCGCGCAAAAGTCCTTGACTTTTGTATGCGTCAATCGCGTGTTGGGTGTTCTGCTGGTGTGTAACCAACTCCAAGTTTTCCAGGCTATTGTTCGCGCGGTCAAGGTCTTTGTGATTGATCTCAAGACGGCCGGGGATTGGGCCGTTGAACGCTTCCCACACAATTCGATGCACTCGCTTTCGGTTGTATTTCGCGTTTTGCACAAGATCTACTTGCAAATAGTGTTTAGTATCTTTGCGAAGTTTGACTGGACGATAACTTGTATCGCCAGCCCAAGTCTTACCCAACTTGATGCTGTGCGCGGTCGGAATACTTGTGTTCAAAAAAGTCGCCACTGTCTTCAGCGTAGCGCCTTGCTCAAACATGCACTTGGCTTCCGCTACCTTGGCGCCATCCAGCGTCTTGCCGCGCGCTATGCGCCGCACGTTGCCATGATCGCTGACTTCGTACAGGTCTTCAAAGCCAAGTACGGGCTTCCACGTTTCCATGTGCTATCTCCTTTCAAGGTAAACGGAGTATAGCATGAAGACGCCGATCCTCGGGTCGTCGTATGTCGCCCGCAGCGTCAACGCTGCGGACAACCGCTGCGTCAATCTCTTTGCCGAGATCGTGCCCGAGGGCGGCAAAGAGCCCGCGTTCCTGAACCGCGCTCCTGGCCTGCGGCTGCTAGCCACGGTCGGCGCTGGCCCCATCCGTGGGCTGTGGCAGTTCGGCGGGTACGGCTACGTCGTCAGCGGCAGCGCGCTGTACAAGATCGACACCAACTGGACGGCCACGCTGCTGGGCAGCGTGACCGGCAGCGGCCCGGTCAGCATGTCGGACAACGGCGTGCAGTTGTTCATCGCCTGCAACCCAGACGGCTACATCTACAACGCCAGCACCAACGTCTTCGCCCAGATCACCGACCCTGACTACCCCGGCGCGGTGACGGTCGGCTACATCGACGGCTACTTCGTCTTCAACGAGCCCAACAGCCAGCGCCTGTGGATCACCAGCCTGCTGGATGGCACGTCCGTAGACCCGCTAGACTTCGCCAGCGCCGAGGGCGCTCCTGACGGGCTGGTGAGCCTGATCGTTGACCACCGCGAGGTGTGGCTGTACGGCACCAACTCGGTCGAGGTCTGGTACGACGCCGGCGCTGCGGACTTCCCGCTGCAACGCATCCAAGGCGCGTTCAACGAGATCGGCTGCGCAGCCGCGTACTCGGTGGCCAAGCTGGACAACGGCCTGTTCTGGCTGGGCGCTGACGCCCGTGGCCGCGGCATCGTCTACCGGGCCAACGGCTACACCGGCCAGCGCATCAGCACGCACGCGGTGGAGTGGCAGATCCAGCAGTACGGCGACCTGTCCGACGCCATCGGCTACACCTACCAGCAGGACGGCCACGCCTTCTATGTGCTGGTCTTCCCCTCGGCCAACACGACGTGGGTCTACGATGTCTCCACCAGCGCCTGGCACGAACGCGCCGGCTGGACGGGCAACTCGTTTACGCGGCACCGCAGCAATTGCCAGATGTCCTACGGCAACGAGATCGTCGTCGGGGACTACGAGAGCGGCAATCTGTACGCCTTCGATCTGGAGGTCTACGCTGACAACGGCCAAGAGCAGCGGTGGCTGCGGTCGTGGCGGGCGCTGCCGACCGGCCAGAACAACCTCAAGCGCACCGCGCACCACACGCTTCAACTGGACTGCGAGTCGGGCGTCGGGCTAAACGGCATCGACGCTTTCGACCCGCTGGAGACGCTGCTGGCCGAAACCGGCGACGAGATCATCACCGAGGACGACGTGCCGATTCTGGTGTCCGTGGCCACGGTCGTAGGGGCCAACCCCGCGGTCATGCTGCGCTGGTCAGACGACGGCGGCCACACATGGTCCAACGAGCATTGGGCCGAGATGGGCCGCATCGGTCAGTGGGGCCGGCGCGTCTTCTGGCGCCGTCTGGGCATGACGCTGAAGCTGCGCGACCGGGTCTACGAGATCAGCGGCACCGACCCCGTCAAGGTCACCATCATGGGTGCTGAACTGGTCATCAGCGGCACCAACGCATGACCAGCCCGCCGAACCTCACCAACATCACGCCGCCGCGCGTGCCGTTGGTGGACGACCGCACGGGCCTGATCTCGCGGGAGTGGTATCGGTTCTTCCTCAACCTGTTCTTCCTCACCGGCAGCGGCCAGAGCGTGGCCAGCCTGGAAGACCTCCAGCACCAGCCCGACGCTTACGCCGCGTTGACCAGCCTGCAAAACAGCTTGGCCGTCGTTGAGCAGGAGGCGCTGACGCAGCGCCTGGTGACCGTTGACCAGTGGGCCGAACTGACCAAGCAGGTCGAGGCGCTGGCAGCAGCGCCCATCTACACGCCGCAGCTGCGCGACCGCGCCTACGGCACGTTCTACGACACGACGACGCAGACTGCAGCGGCCATCAACACCGCCTACGGCATCACGCTGAACTCAACCGTTCTGTCCAACGGCGTCTACATCGGTTCACCCACGTCGCGGGTATATGTGGCCAAAGACGGCGTGTACGACTTGCAGTTCAGCGCGCAGTTGGACAACACTAGCGGCGGCAGTCATCTGGTCTACATTTGGTTGCGCATCAACGGCGTGGACGTAGCAAACTCAGCCGGCCAAGTGCGGCTTAAGGGAACGGACGGTGAACTGGTAACGTCGTGGAACTACGTCGAGCAGTTGCGCGCTGGCGACTACTGTGAACTAATGTGGTCTGTGAACGATACCGCCGTGCAGATACTTGCTCAGGCCGCTGCCGCGCCCGTACCCGCGATCCCCAGCGTCATCCTGACCGTGACGGATAACATCAGCGCGTATCAAGATTGAGGATTCATCATGGCCGTTTCCCTCTCCCTTCTCGCAGGCGCCGGTTGGCAGTTCTTTGACGACAACGGCAACCCGCTGTCGGGCGGTCTGCTGTACACCTACGAGGCCGGTACGACCACGCCGGTGACGACGTACACGTCCAGCTCAGGTGCTACGGCCAACGCCAACCCGGTGGTGCTGGACGCCGCTGGCCGCGTGCCCGAGCAGATTTGGCTGAACACGGCGTATGTGTATAAGTTTGTGTTGCAAACTTCGGTTGGCGTTGCGGTTTGGACAAAAGACAATATTCCGGGGGCTAATTCTGCGATACCCCCTGTCGTCGTAGCTAATTTGCCTTCCGCTGCGCTTATCGACGCGGGATCAAGAGCTTTTGTATCTGATGCAACAGTTACGACATTTGCGTCTGTTGTTGTAGGTGGAGGTAGTAATACTGTGCCGGTATACAGCGACGGCGTTAATTGGCGTATTGGCTAACCAAATAAGGACTTGACATGACAGTCACCACCAAAGTTCTGATCGCTGCGAAGACGGCGGAAGCCACGCAGAGTACGCAGTACACGGCTACGAACGTGACAGCGATCATCGACAAGTTCACCGCGACGAACTACAGCGCGTCGGCGGCGACGATCAGCGTCAACCTCGTCACCGTGGCCGGCAGCGCCGGCAACGACAACCTGATCGTCAAGACCAAGACGCTCCAAGCTGGCGAGTCGTACACCTTCCCAGAGATCGTGGGGCATGTGCTTGCGCCGGGCGGGTTCATCTCTACAATCGCCGGCACGGCAAGCGCTATCAACATCCGCGCTTCCGGGCGTGAGGTAACGTCGTAATGAACCAAGCCGAAGTCGCCGCCATCATCAACCGCCTTGCGGCGGGCGAGCAGATCCCGGGGTGGTCGTACCACCCCGAGCAGACAGCCATGTACGGTGAGAGCCAGACGCCGTACACCGAACCGACTTCGGCGTTCTACAACGGCCAAGGCTACTGGGCCAGCGGCGACCCGATGCGCAACCAGACGCTGGACCTCAAAGAGGTGGCCAAGCTCGCCGCCATCATGGGCGGCGCGTACTTGGGCGGCAACGCGCTGGCCGGCTTGGGTGGTGGGGGCGGCTCTGCGCTCGGCAGCATGGGCAACGTCACCGCGTTAGGCACGCCGGCTGCGGAGTTGGGCGCTGCGGGCGGTTTAAGCACATCCGCTGCTGGCGCGTTGCCCGGCATCGGCGCAAGCGCCGGTGTTGCAGGTGGCGGCGGCGTGGGCACGGGTATCGGCTCGACGCTTGGCAAGATGGCAGGAGGCAAGATGTTTGAATTTCTGATCCCCGCGGCGTCGCAGTTGATCGGCACGGGTATGCAAGCCAGCGCGGCCAGCAAGGCTGCTGCGGCGTCGGGCGCTGCGGCAGACCGCGCCACCCAGTTGCAAGAGCGCATCTACCAAGAGTCGATTGCCCGCCAGCAACCGTTCCTCGCGGGCGGCACTGAGGACTACAACCGGCTGCGGGCGATGATGAGCGGTGGCCCCGGGGCAGCGCAGCAGTTCCTTCAGATGGACCCGGGCTACCAGTTCCGTCTGAGCGAGGGTCTGAAGTCACTTGACCGCCAGGCCGCCGCCCGTGGTGGGCTGATTTCAGGCGGCGCGCTGAAGGCCGCGCAGCGGTACGGCCAGGATGTGGCGTCGCAGGAGTTCGGTTCGGCCTACAACCGCCTCGCTCGCCTCGCCGACCTTGGCCCGCAGGCCGCGGGCGTGATGAGCAACCTTGGCCAGAACTACGCCAGCAACGCCGGCAACATCTTCATGCGCCAAGGCGATACTGCCGCCAACGCCGCGCTGACCAGAGGGTCGGCTTACAACACCGGGCTTAACCGATTAGGTGATATTGCGGGACGGTACTTTGCCCAGCCAAGTGGCGGTGGACAACCAGGTGTTGTCAGTGGATTGCCGGCTTGGGCAATCATGCCGGAACCTTAAGGACGCATCATGGCAGTTGACTTTAGCCTTCTCCAGCCAGCCGACCCCGCAGGCGCGTTCTTCCGTGGCCGCGAGGCCGCGCTAGCCGAGCAGGACCGCAACATGCTGCGTCAGCAGCAGGCCCAGCAATTCGCCATGCAGCAAGAGAACGCGCTGGCGCTGCGTGAGCAGCGGATGGCGTCGGCAGAAGAACGCCGTGCTGCGACTGCAAGAGCAGCGGAGTCCCAAACATGGCTGGGCAAAATGACCGCGTTGTTTGGGTCAAACAACATGCCGCTTAATTTGCAGACCGCTCGGGAAGGTCAGTCATATGCCGTGCGCTCGGGCAACAGAGACGCCATCGAGATGATGAACAAAACAGTGCAAGCGTTGGAAGAACGCGAAGCACTGACGGCCGCGTTTGGCCCGCAAGCTGGTGCTGCGCCGGCTAATGCGTTGGTCGCACCGCCGCAAGCCCCCACCGCACCGGCTGCTGGCGGCATGAGCCCTGAACGCTTGCGCGCCATCATCGCCGATCCCGCTTCGCCGAAGGTCGTGGTGGACCGCGCTAAGGCTGTGTTGGCGTCGTTGCCAAAGGATCAGCCTGACGCGCGGCTGCAAGATCGTTTCGTGCCGGTTGGGAAGTTGGTGTTTGACCGGCAAGAACAAAAATTCATCACGCCGCCGCAAGCAGCGATTGCGGCCACGCAAGAACGCGCCGCGCCCGCACCCGCGCCCGCAGCCCCGGCGGCCAAGCCGCTAACAGCGCAGCAAGAGACGCAGCGGCGGGACAAGTTGGGCAAAGAGTTCAAGTCTGCGGTCAACGCTTTGCAGACTACGCAAGACGTGCTGGACTCGGTCCAAAGCGTAAAAGACGCCCCCGGTCTAGATCGGGCCACAGGCTACTTGGGCGTGTACGCGCCGTCTATTCCTGAAGGCGCTGCGGCGCAGGCTGAGACGCGGTTTCAGAACCTCAAGGGCAAGGTTACGGCGCTGGGTAAAGCGCAAGCCGCTGCCAGCGGCGCTATCGGCTCAATCGCCAACCAAGAGTGGAAGATTTTGGCGGATCAAATCGCCGCGCTGGAGCTTGTCAAAGGTACCGGCCCATTGCTAGAACAGATAGCGTTGGTGGAGGCGCAAGCGCAAGGTGCGATGGAACGCATCCGCGATGCTTACCAGCGGCAGTTCGGTGAAGATTTTGAACGGTTCCCGCAGTTCAAAGATTTGCCCGCGCCTAAGTCCACAATTAAAGGCCGCAAGAGCAGCGGAGCGGTCACCCCCGCCGCGCCTGCTGCGCCTGCCGCGACGGGCTCTGGCGCGACGGTCAGCAACTGGTAAGGCTACATATGCCGCGCAATATCACGGTTACCTTTGATGACGGCAGTTCGCACGTCTACCAAAACGCGCCGGACGATGTGACGCCTGACGCAGTCGAGCGCCGCGCGGCTAAAGAGTTTGGTAAACGAGTGGCGTCTATGGACGGCGGGCGTCAGCCCGCACCGGCAACGCCCGCCGGCCAGATCCCCGGCGCCGGGCCATACCAAGCGCCTGCTGCGGTGCAAGAAGTTCCAATGGGCCGCCGCGTCATGCAGGTGGTGCGGCCTACGGTCGAGGCGTTGGGTGCTGCTGGCGGGGGCACGCTAGGCACGCCGCTTGGCCCCGCGGGGGTTGTTGGCGGTGCAGGGCTAGGTTACGGCATCGCCAAGACCGGGCTAGATATCGCCGAGCAGGCGCTTGGCTATCAGCGCGCGCCCAGCAGCGCAAAAGAAGCGCTGGTGAAAGGCGCGGAGGATGTGCTGACCGGGGGCGCGCTAGAGGCTGGAGGGCGCGGTATTGTTGCTCCTGCGGTCAGCAAAGCCGCAGAGTACGTCAGCAAGGTCAAGAACCTTAAGCTAGACACCTACATCAAAGCGCTTGACGGTAAGGGCGACGACATCCTGCAAGCCCTGCGCGGGCCTCGCGCTGCTGTGCCAGGCGCCGCGCCCGGCGCGGGCGAGGTGGCTGCGCCGGCGGGTAGCGCGCGCTTCTCGGTCTTGCAGGCTAAGGCGCAAAAGGTGCCTGCTATGGCATCTGAATTTGCAGGTATGGAAGCGCAAACTGCTGCCGCGCAGGCCGCGCAACAGACGCGCGCGCAGGCCAAGTTCGACGCCGCAGCCGCCAAAGTGCAGTCGAAGATGAACTCCGCGCTTACGCCTATGCGGCCAGAGGATGCTGGCGCGGCGTTGGTGGCTGGGGCCGAGGCCAAGCGCGAGGCAATGAAGAAGGGCGTCATCGAGCCCGCATACGCCGCAGCGTTCAAGGAGGCCGGCGACGCCAAGATTGACATGAGCAAAGTCATCGGCGAAGCAGAGGCCATTTTTCAGCGCAAGTTGTCAGACTTTGACCCCACCACCGCGCCAGAGACAATACGCAAGCTGTTGTCGCTGCAACCCAAGGCGCCGCCTGCAAAGCCGTTGGGCGCAGGCGTTGTCAGCGGCAAGATCAAGCAGGCCACGCCTGCTGCGCCGGTCCCCGAGGTCACACTGCAACAGTTGGACGACATCCGCAAAGCGATCAATGTGGACATCGCAGCGGGGCGTACCTCGATAGACCCCGGCGCCGGCATGCGTTTGCGCAGCCTCGGCAAGATTCACGACGTGATTGACGATGCGGTCAAGTCGTCCACCACGCTGCCCGACACGGCAAAGGCTGCGTATGCCGACGCGCTGAACCTGTACCGCACCGAGTACGTTCCTCGGTTCAAGACCGGCGTCAACGATCAGATGTTCCGCGCCACGGCGTTGAACGAACCCAAGATCAAGCCCGAAGACGTAATCACCAAATACTTCCAGCCGCGTGGTGTCAGTGAGGCGCGCAACTTTGTCACGCTGTTTGGAGACGACCCGAAGGCTATGCAAGTGGCGCGGTCGGGCATCGAAGACCTGTACGCCCGCGAGGTCAAAGTGCCCACGCCAGAGGCGCACGCAGCGTTCTTGCAGAAGTACGCCGATCCGATCAAGGTGCTAGACGACGCCGGCATGAACGTGCTGCAACGCATCAACGTCGTTGGCCAGAACGCCGCGCGGTTGCAGAAGATCAATGATTTGGCAGCGCAAACCGGCGTCAAGCTGACGCCCCCTCTGCCGCCAGGTGCTACGGCAGATGCTGTTGAGCGTCGTCTGACCGCGCTCACTAACGGATTGACGCCGCAACAACTGTCGCACGTCAACGCAGTGCAGCAGGATTTGCTGCGGCGCGGTGAGTACGAACGGTTGGTCAAGGCGGGCTCGGAAGCCGGGATCGACATTAAACAGATCGGTACCAAAACTGGCGCCGAGCTGGGCGTCCCGTTGCCGTCGTTCTTAAGCGTACCTATCACAGTGTTCAACGCGGTGGTTAAACGCTTGGCGTTGCGTCTGGACGATAAGCTGGCGATGGAGATAGCGCGAGAAATGACCGACCCCGCTTTGGCCGCCAAATCTGTAGAGCAAGCGTTGAAATTGCAAACCGCCAGACAACTTGGCGGTAAAGTCGCGCCGGAAGTCGCGCGCGCGGCGACGTTTGGTGCGGGGGCTGAGTTCTCGCGCCGAGCAAAACCGCCGTCGTACAACGCCCTCGCCCCCGAATCCGAAAACGTCAACGCTTTGGCACCGTGATGGACACTCAAACCCTCTTCAACGTGGCTGTCACCCTGGCCGGTTTCCTGGGCGGCTGGATTCTGAACAGCATCTACCAGAGCATCCGCGTGCTGGACAAGGACGTGCGCAACATGCCGCACTACTACGTCACCAAGAACGATTACCGCAACGACATCGGTGAGATCAAGACGATGCTGGCGCGGATCTTTGACAAGCTGGACGAAAAGGCTGACAAATGAACCCGCTCATCCTCGGCTCGATTCTGGACGTTGGCAAGACGCTGCTGGACCGCTTCGTTCCTGACCCGCAGAAGAAGGCCGAAGCGGAGATGGAACTGGTGCGGATGGCCGCGGACGGTGAACTTAAGCAGGTCATCGCGCAGCTTGAGATCAACGCCCGCGAGGCGGCGCACCCATCCATCTTCGTGGCCGGCTGGCGCCCGTTCTTCGGCTGGGCCGGCGGCGTCGGGTTCCTGTACGCCACCATCGCCCAGCCGCTGCTGGCGTGGGGCGCTGCGGTGAAGGGCTGGCCCGCCCCGCCGACGTTGAACCTGGATCTGCTGTGGGTCGTGATCACCGGCATGCTGGGCATAGGTGGCCTGCGGACGTTTGAGAAGTCCAAAGGCGTCACGAAGTGACTGGACGGGCGAAGTGACCATGAACTGGGCCGACTACCCGAACTTCAGCGAGGTCGAGTTCCGCTGCCGCCACTGCGGCAAGCAGGAGATGAAGCCCGAGTTCATGGGTCGGTTGCAGGCGCTGCGCGATGTCTACCGGCGCCCGATGTCGATCACGTCAGGCTACCGCTGCCCTGACCATCCTATCGAGAAGGCGAAGCCCGAGCCGGGAATGCACTCCACCGGCCTGGCCTGCGACGTGGGCGTGCAAGGCGCAGACGCGCATGAACTGCTGCGCCTGGCCATGCACTTGGGCTTCACCGGCATCGGTGTCCAGCAGAAGGGCACCGGGCGCTTCATCCATCTGGACTTGCGCCAGCAGCCCACCGTCTGGTCTTACTGAGCGCGGCGCAGCAGATCCCGGTAGGCCGCCATCGCGGCCTTGAGGTCGGCTTCCAACTCGTTGATGCGGGCGTAGGCGTCGGTGGCGTACATGACCAGCGAGTCGTGCTGCCACGCCGCGAAATTCACGGGTGCAGAACGACCAGCGCCAGCACCACCAGGATGGCCAGCATCAGGAACGGGTAGAGGAACACGGGTATCCATTCCCACGGGCTTTCCTTTATGTCTTCAAAACCAATTTCGGTGCAACATGAAGCTGCTTCAGGGTGCCGTCCTTGTTGGTCACATCCGATAGGAACTCTCGGGTGCTGAACCGATGTCCGTTCTGACATTGATACCTCCTTGACGTGAAACCGGACAGGCTAGGCCGAGTCTGTAGCACCTCGACCTTACCCCGGCACTTAGGACACTGACGCACGAGCTATCCAATCCGGGCACGGGCCGTGCCCGTCCCAAGGGTAGATGAGCGGCGTTTTCCTGTCAGGCGTGTAAACCCTACGAGCGCAGTCCGTGCATTCGATCTTGTAGAGCCGGCCCCAGTGCGGGTCTTCCTTCCAGAGCCCGCCGCACTGCGCGTCGGTGGGTGTGATCTTGATCATGCGGCCTCCTGCGCCACGGTTTCGAGTTGAGCCTTCAGACGCTCGATGCGCGTCTCGTGGTACGACACCATAGCGATGGCGTAGTCACGCCCCGTCAGTGCTTCCAACAGCCCGCGCCGCGCCTCGTCCAACTCTCGCGCGACCAGTTCTTCTGGGCTGGGGGTCCGAAACGGATTCAAGATGATTTTCATGTAGTCTCTCCATCAGTTCCCGGCGCTCTCTTGATGCCCTCACCGTGCTGTAGCGTTGGTGCAGACGCTCTGCGACGAACACACGCCTCTGCCCGACCAGTTCTGCGTCAAGCAAAGTCTTGAGTTCGCCTTCTGTCATGGTCGGCAGGCGCCGGGCCATTGCTCGCCATGACAATTCTCCGTTGGTCATTTCAGGGACTCCAATGCGATGGTGGACAGGCTGCGTTTGTCGCGCAGCGCCGCCCAGATTTTGTGGTCGATGGTGCTGGTGGTCAGCAGGACGTAGCACCATACGTCGCGCGCCTGGCCGGAACGGTGCAACCGCCCGACAGCCTGTTCAAAGAGTTCCAGCGACCACGGCAGCGACAGCCACACCATGTGGTGCCCGCCGTGCTGGAGGTTCAGCCCGTGGCCTGCGCTGGCCGGGTGCGCCAGCAGCACCTCGACCTTGCCGGCGTTCCACGCCTCGATGGCCCCCGCGTCCTTCACGTCGCGGGCGTGCGGAAACCGCTGCATCAGCGCCTCGCGCTCGGCGACGTACTGATACCAGACGATGGTCGGGGCGCGCTGGTTCTCGTTGATGATCTCCTCGACGGCGTCGAGCTTGTGCGACGACAGCCACCGCGCGTCGCCGGTGTAGATAAACCCCGCGGCCAACTGCTGGAGCTTCTGCGTGACCACGGCAGCGTTCTGCGCAATGGCCGTCTCGTCGGGGAACTCCAGCACGAAGTTCTTCTTCATCTCGTCGTACTCGCGCATCTCCATCTGCACCGGCACCTCGACCGTGTGCAGCGCCCGCTGGCTGCTGCTGCCCTCCAGCAGGAAGGTGGACGGCTTGATGCGCTGCATGACCGCCTCCAGCGCGCCCGGCATCGGCGACCACTCGACGTGCGTGCCGCGGTTGAACTGGAAGAAATGCTGCTGCATGAACGCGCCCTTGCTGCGCCCGAGCAGACTCTGGTCGATGATCTTCACCTGGCCAAAGACATCCTCCAGCCCGTTGGACGTGAACGAGCCGGTCAGGCCCCAGCGGATGTCGATGCTTTCAATGATCTTCTGCAACGCCTTGAACCGCTTGCCGCTGGGGTTCTTCAGCCGCGTGAGTTCATCGAACACCACGCCCGTGTAGTCGTTCAAGGCGTGGTCGGCCAACCATTGCAGGTTGTCGTAGTTGGTCACCACCACGTCCGCGTCGGTGTCGTACAGCGCCGCGTAGCGGGCATTGGGCGTGCCTGTGGCCACGCGCACGTTCAGCGACGGCGCCCACAGCTTGGCCTCGACCGGCCACACATTCGCCGCCACCCGCAGCGGCGCGACCACCAGCCAGCGGATGGAATGGTTCTCCACCATGTCCCGCATCGCGGTCAGCGTGATAGCCGTCTTACCCGCGCCCACTGGCGCCAGCACCAGCGCACGGTCGCGCTCGTACAGGAAGTCCGCGGCCTGCTCTTGGATGGGGCGCAGGTTCATATGTTTTCCTTTGTATAAAGAGGCAGCGCTCTATGCTCCGGCGTGAAGTCGGCAGGGTTATCTGTCACGCAAACAGACTTGCCGTCGAGCGTGTAAACCATCCACGCCACCGGCTCCTGCACCGGCTCTGCCAGCGCGGCGCGGAGGGCGGCGATGGCCTCCTGATGCGCCCTAACCAACTTGACGGCGTCTTCCTCAAACGCCACTGGGCGCGAGTTCATCAACGCCTCCAGCGCCCGCTGGGCGGCTTCTCTCAAGTTACTCATCACTGCCTCCAATCCCATGCGCCCGCTCGATGGCGCGGGCAAATGCGTGTTGCTGCGTAGTGGCTGTGCGCTCTGCTTCTGCTGTCATTGCCCATGACCACAGGTCTCGTATCTCCTCCTCCGTCAGCGGCTTGCGCTGGGGTGGGGCGGTGAGATGGATTTGCACAACCCTACGCGCAGCCTCGTACCCCTCATGCCATTGAGTCTCAGGCTCGCCGTCATCTTGGTTTGCCCACTTGTGCAGCCAATCCAGCGCCACCGGCTCCTGCACCGGCTCTGCTCGCTTGGCCTCGTAATCCCATGCGTGCCACACGGTCGTATACGGTCGCGGGCACATATCGCCTTGATGTTCGCCCTTCGGCCTCAAGCAATTCGCGCAGCGATCAACAACAGGCACCGGCTCTGCTGGGCGCAGGGGTGGGGCGGTGTAGAGGGGTGTCCATCCTCTTGATGAATAGGGCGGCGCAAAGTTGTTTGGTTCGCGGAAAACCGCGCAGTCGTCGCCATCGCGTGGCAGCATATATGCCACCGGCTCCTGCACCGGCTCTGACAGCGCGGCGCGGAGGGCGGTGATGGCATCCTCACGCTTCATGCTGTAACCGCCACTCCAACTGAACTGCAACGCCTCCAGCGCCTGCTGGGCGGCTTCGCGTAGGGTGGTCATGGCTGCTCCTTTCCTTCGCGTATGTCTCTAAACAACTCA
>Ga0315904_10001214_pt1 | contig 40618 bp, 27 predicted proteins | sample LakEriMetagenome_6_FD_203529 | JGI IMG/M metagenome (GOLD analysis project Ga0315904, IMG submission 203529) | Freshwater fungal communities from buoy surface, Lake Erie, Ohio, United States - Buoy 12 MA120 | ecosystem: Environmental > Aquatic > Freshwater > Lake | place: USA: Lake Erie, Ohio... | reverse complement strand
GGCCGACCCTGCGCGGGCTCGGCGAAAAGATTGCCGGGCGGGATGTCGTAGCCGCCATCGGCGCGCGGACGAATGCGCAGGATTTTTCCACGCAAGTCCTGCGAGTTGCCGCTCGACCGCAACGCATCGCGCATCAAGCCGCCCGGAGAAATATCCACCGCCGCGCCGTCGAACGGCGGCGCATTGTCACCCGTTCCAAGGATCAGATCCCCCTTCGCCTTGTCAAAAAACAGCCCGCCGCCCATGTGGATCGCGCCGTTGAATTCGATCGGGTACTCGAGCAGCACCTTTTCCGATCCGAGATCTAGCCGTCCATCCGCGCCGATGGTGAACCTCGCCAACCGCAGCGAGTCACGCTTTGCCGCCGGGCAGAAAAACAAGAACACATTTCCGCTCTGCGCAAAGTCGCCCGCCGCCGCCACGCCGATGAGTCCCAACTCCACCGATACCGTCACCGGCACACGCCCCACCTCGATCACATCCCGCGTCGCCGCGCGCCACCGTTTGAGCGTGCCGTGCATTTCCGCGATGAGCACATCGCCATTCGGCAGCGCGTCCATTTGCAACGGATCATGAAAGCCCGCCGCCAGCACCTCGCGCTCCAGCCGTGCCGGGTCAAAGGCTTCCGCCGCACGGGCACAGAGCGCGGCCTTGAGGACCAGCGCTCCAATCAGGAGGTGTCGGAGTTTGGGAGGTTGGCACATGGGCAAAGCCAGCTAAAGGATCCTAATTCGCGATGAAGAGTACGTTCGGCCTGGCTGGTGCGGGCGGCGCTCCGTACAGTGCGGGCGCGCTCAGGCTCAGGAATCCGGCTATGTGGCGCTTTGCGGGCACTACTGTTCCTCCAGCAGTTTCTTCAGCTCCGGTTCAATTGCCCTGGCCCAGATTTCGAATCCTTTCTCGCTCAGATGGGTCGTGTCCGGCGCGATCTCTTTCGACAGGACGCCATTTTCATCGAGAAACTTCGGGCCAAGGTCGAGTAGGCTGACGTTTTTCAAATCCTTGAGCAGGTTGGGCAGCAGGGAGTTGATCTCGTTGATTTGCTTGCGGTGTGGATGGTCCGGATTAACTCTTCTGGGAAAGACGGCCAGGACGAGTATTTTGGTCGTGGGATAGAGCTGCTGCAGCTTGTGAACGATGGCTTGAATCCCATCGGCAGCCTGTTTCGGGGTGTCACTGCCCCAGCCGATGTTATTGGTGCCGATCAGCAGCACGGCGCCTTTCGGGTCCTTCTTCGGCTTTGGCAAATTCTCCAGCCGCCAGAGAACATGCTGCGTGCGGTCGCCACCGAACCCTAGGTTGATCGCTTTCCTTGGCTCAAAAACCTCCTTCCAGAATTTGGCACCCACTGAGTCAAAACCGTGGGTGATCGAGTCCCCGATCATCAGCAGGTCGGTGTCCTTCTCCGCCATATCGCCGACCTTCTCCGCGTGGAGGGCAAACCACCACTTCTCAATCCGGGGGGCGGGCGTTACGGCTTGGTGCTTTGCTTCTGTGGCAGGCTTGGCTTCCGCAGCGGGCCTGGCTTCTGTGGCGGGATCGGCGGCGTGAATCTCTCCGATCCACTTCGGCACTTCTCCACTGCCAGTCCTGACTCCAGCGAGGAGCCAGCTCAGGTTGAAGCGCCACATTTCCCCGCCGGCACCCTCGGAGAACAGGTAAATCCAGCCTTCACTCTTCGTGTCGGGACGGCCCGCGTTGAGGGAAGAGTAGGCAAAGGCACCTTCGGTGACGAGGCGCTTCAGCGGCCAGGACTTGCCGCCGTCGAAACTGGCCCAGACCGTTCCATGGTGGCGGCCTCCGGGGCTCTCAACGTTGCTGAAGATGAGGATGTCCTTGTCCTTGACGGGCAATCGCACGAGGCCGCCCATCAAGCCATAACCGGTATCGCGCGGACCGTCCGGCAGGTCCTTGCACATGACCAGATCCTTCCAGGTCACCCCGCCATCGTCACTCATGGCGGTCCAGCGGGTGGAGTTGTCATCGCCTTCCGGCACCCAGTGTCGGCGGGTGTTGTAATAAATTCGTCCGTCGGACAGCTCGGCAATCGTGGCTTCGCCTGTGCCGTTGGCGGGAAAGGGTTCGCTCGTTAGCCAGGTCTTGCCGCCATCGTCGCTGTAGATGGCGTTGGTGTAATGGCTGGGCCATTCGTTATGATGGTTGGCCTTGGCATAAAAGCGGGAGGGGCGGATCATCCGGCCTTTGTGGGGGCCGCGCATCAGGGTGATGCCGTGATCGTTCATGTGCATCTCGGGCTTGTTACCCTTGCTGTCCGGCTTGATCACCGCGTCCATGACAGTCCATGTCTTGCCATGATCCTGGCTGCGGTAAATTTTCTCCGTGCTCGGCGGGTGGGCCTCACTGACAAACGCGAAAATGTCCCCGTTGGCTTCGTTCACAGTGACGCCGCCGCCCATGAATCCTGGTCCGATCGGGATTTCAGGCCCCCACGTCGCGCCGCCATCCTCGCTGCGCCGCACTTTCACGCCGTTCCAGACCGCCAGCACCGAGCCATCCCTTGCGACGGCCACGGTGGGAAAACGGTCGCTTTGATACACTTGCTGCCTTTCCATCTTTGGCTCACCCAGGAATGGCTTGAGTTCGCCTTCAGGGGCAGCTTCCGCCGCGAACGCCGCACCGCAGACGGCAAGCAGGGAAAGGATGGTGATTGATATGATTTTTGTTTTCACTAGGCGACTGTGGTTGATTGGCGGAAGCTTGACCGGATGTTTTCTATCTGGCGAGGCGTTTCAGAGGCCAGGGCTGCACGCCGACGCGGTCGGCCCACGCCTGTCATTTGTCCAACAGCTCCTTGAGCTTCTCCGGCTGCGTGGCAGCGAGGTCGTGGAGTTCGGTGCGGTCGGCTTCCATGTCGTAGAGTTCCCACTTGGTGGGTTGGTTGTCCCGGTATTCGGTGACGATCTTCCATTTGCCGTCGCGCAGCGCGCTGTTCCCGTGGTGCTCCCATGCCAGCGGGGCGGTGCGCGGCACGGGATGCCAAAAGGTCTGTCCACATGTCGACTCGGGATGTGTCCACATGTCGACTCGACCGAAGAGGTCTGTCCATTTGAAGAGGGACACGGGCAAGGCTTTGCTTTCGTTATCCCGAGCCTGCCTGTGGCGTACCGCTCTAATGCCCTGCTGGGTGAGGAACCGATTTCACCGCGGGAGCCACCGCCGTCAGAAGAAGGCCTGGCAGCAGGCCACCAGCTACCAGCAGGACCGCACAGGCTGCCAGGATCCAGCGTTCCCGCGGCAGTGCATCCGGCACTGCAGGCACGTGGCGAGGCAGCACGCCGAGAAAGATCAGACCGAACAGCCGGAGAATCGTGATCGCATTGAGGGCGGTGGCCAGGGGAAGCGCAACTCCCAGCCATGGGTGCGACTCAAGGGCACCGTGGAAAAGGAGGTCCTCTGCGCAGTAGCCCGCCGTTCCGGGCAGACCGACAAGGGAGAGACCGCAGATCAGAAAGAAGACAGCGAGGCGCGGAGCATGCACCGCCAGCCCAAGGGGCCCGGTTGGTTTGCGCGCATCCGCCACCCGGGCCTCCACGCCGCGCAGCACCACCGCCATTCCCAGGGTCGCCGCCGAAACCACCAGCCAGTGCAGCATGGCCCCACTGCGTCCGGCGTCGTTGCCCACCGCCAGTCCTGTCAGGATGAATGACGCCTGCGAAACCGCGAGCATTCCCAGAACGCGACGCGGACGGCGTTCCACGAGCGCCCGCACTGCCGTCAGCACGGCACTGAGAAGCGCCGCCGATCCCAGCGCAGAGAGGACCGCGCCGGAACCTTCCCCGTGGAGCCGCGCCGTCAGCAAGGCACCCGCGTGTCCGTTGAAGTACACGACCGCAGACAGCAGCGGGCCGCGGTCAAACATCTGCACTACGCCTCCATGCAGCGGAAAAATCCCCTTCCGCAGCGCCACCGCCAGAGCCACAAGCACCGCGGCGAGGGCTCCCGTCGCATCCCCGGAGCCGAAACCCATGGTGACCGCGAAGGCCAGAGCCACCACAGAGACGAGGAGAGAAATGCGCGTCTGCCGCGTAATGTCGCTCCCTTCCCCGCCAGGATGCAGAAACGGCAAACTGCTCAGCAGCCAGCCGAGCACAATGGCCCAGCCCGAACCCGCGAGCGCAAGGGAGGTTCCGGCGCCTATGAGCAGAAGCATGCTGGCATGGCCTCCCTGCATATCGCGGATCGGCAAAGCGACGATCGCCGCGAAGACCAGCAGGGCATGAAACACCAGCGGCACCCCGGAAAAGGCATCCACCGAAAGACCGGTCGCCAGAGGCTCGATCACCCGCGCACCATTGCCAGCCAGATGAGCCATCAGAAAACATCCCGCCGCCAGCAGCGACGACGCCGCCGCGGCTACTCGCTTCAACCGGAACCCGCCGCGCAGCAGGAGCGAACCTGCCAGCAGTACCGCAATGCCAGAAGACAGAAAAGGAAAGGAAAGCGTCAGCATGGAAAATGATTCAATCCGGTTTCACCGGCAGGGGCCCGGCTGGCCCGAAGCTGTCCGCGCCTCCAGCTTCGCAGCGTCCCAGCAGCCTGCCCAGCCACTGCACCGGAGCGACGAGGAAACGATCAATGACCGCATCGTAGAAGCCACGGCCCATGGCGAAGCGATACAGCCAGCGCTGCAGCCCTGCCGGCACCAGGGATTCGTAAAGTCCCCCAGTCGGAGCGAGATGCCCCCCGGCGGCAGCATGCACCCGGTGGTAGTCGTGAAGCATGGAAGGAGCCCTCAGAAACTGCAGCGTGCGCACCATCGCATGCCCCATGATGTGGACCGTAGCCAATGTCGTCCAGCCGATCCCGATCTCTGCAAAGATGAGACCAAGCTGGGTCTGCGAAGCATAGGCCAGCGACGTCTTCGCATCGGCACAGGTCCGGTGCACCAGGGTACCCAGAAAGGCAGTGCCTAGGCCGATTGCAATCACGAGGGCCGCGGCCGGAAACGACGCCCGCAGCAATGGCTCCGCACGCAGCAGCAGGTACGCCCCCGCATGAACGGAGATTGCTCCATAGAAAATAGCACTTGAGGGCGTCGGACCCTCCATGGCCCGCGGCAGCCATCCGAAGAACGGTCCCTGCGATGACTTGCCCGCTGCGGCCAGCACAAGAAGCCCCGCCAGCACTGCAGCCTGTCCCCCGGACAACCCGGCTGCTCCTACCAGCACTGCATCCCAGTTCGCCGATCCCAGCCAGTGATGCGCAAGGAAAATGGCGAGCAGCATGTGCAGGTCCGCCACCCGGTACGTTGCAAACACCCGCAGGGCGTTGCGCACGGGATCCCGCCGGTACTGGAAGAATCCCACGAGGAGCACCGAGGTAATCCCCACCAGTTCCCAGCCCGCCATGAGCAGATCCAGCGATCCCGCCAGAAACACCAGCAGCGCCCCCAGCGTGAAGAGATGCATCAGCAGGAAAAACCGGAAGTACCCGGGGTCCCGGTGCAGGTACCGCACCGAAAAGGCCGCCACAATTCCCGCCAGCACTACCGTCAGGCCCGCAAACGGCAGGGACAGCGCGTCCGCCTTCAGCATGAGCTCGAATCCGTAATGTCCGACGGAGAACCATGTGCCCGCCGCCACCGCCACACTGCCCGCACCGGATTGACGCAGCTGCACCACCAGTGTCAGCACCGCCAGCACCAGCACCGCGTAGACCGATTTCGTCAGGCGGGCGAGGAACCGTTCGGATGGATGTGCTCCGGCAAGCCAGAGAAGACTCAGCAGAAGCAAGGTGGCTCCGGGAATCATTACGATGGCCCGGCAGATGGTTTCGGAAGACATGGAAAAGCAGGATGCAGAAGTCAGTGGCCCGGGGAAATCGGGCTCAGGCGACCTTCGGGGAAGCCGCGGCAATGCGGGCGACAGGGAGATGTTCCCGGCGACCACGGTAGAACTGACGTGACGAATTGGCGAAGAGGAGTGGTTCCTCATCGCCCGTGAGTGGCTCGAAGACCCCATTCCGCAGGACCTGAATCCGGCCATCTTCGGGGTCCATGGTCGCCAGACGGATCCAGCGGTTGTCCACAAACTCCGTCAGTTCCCGGCTCGCCCGCACCACCTTCATGAGGCGCTCGGGCGTGGACTCGATCACAAAGAGAATCCGCACGGGCTCATGAATCTCCACCATCTGGAGCGGCAGGCCAGTCCGCAGATCGCCCTGGTAGCCGTTCATCACGCCGACCAGTCCGGAAACATTGTGCGGCAGCTTGGTTCCGCATCCATAGCCCTCATTGTCGACAAACGAGAAGTAGTACTCAAGGCTGATGCCTCCGCAGACCGGAATGACGGCCCCCAGCACCCGGGCGAGGGCCTCGTCCCGGGGATCCCTCTCCGGATCGTAGCTAACCAGAAAGGCCCGGCGGTCAAAGAAGAGTCCGCGAGACTTTTCCCGGCGGCCCACGAGGCAGACTGCATTCGTGCAGTGCCCGTACTCCGGTCTCGGCTCTCCCAGATGCTCGGACCGTTCCTCCACGTGATGCAGTGCTTCCTCGGGTTCGGCGTCCGGATCCGCCGCTTCGAAGCGCCGCGCCCGCTCGTGGGCACTGAGCGCCCGCGCCCGGTCGAGGGAGCGGCACAGCCGCTGGAAATCCGCGCGGTGATCCGGCGGTAGCGCTGACAGATCGAACCATTCAACCGCATCGCTGCAGGTGTCATGATAGCCGCCGACAAACCATGTATCGTCGGGAATCGCAATGCCCCGCTCCCGGAGGGCAGCCCGTACGGCCGGGCGGTTGGCCATGGCGGCAAACAAGCGCGCGTTTGGTCCGCCCCGCCTGCCACCGCAGGCCCCGCAGTCATGCGCCGATTCATGCGGATTGTTCAGGCTGGTCGACCCATGACCCAGCACCGCGACAATGCGTGCATGGCCCTGGTGCAGGCCAGCAGGCCCCAGTACGCTGGCCACCCGGTCCGCCTTCTCCGGAGTGCTGAAACCCGCCATGAGCCCAGCCGTCGCTTCCTCTCCGGCGGCATCGTCCCGCATGAAGGCCAGTTCCGTGCGCGGTTCCGGCAGAAACAGTGCATTGAGGCGCTTCATGAGCCGGGCATATCCCAGTGGACGCAGCACCCGGAACGTCAGTGGAAACACCGACAGAAATCCAAGGCAGGCCGTACTGAACCAGCCGCGCAGCAGGGAACGCGAGGACACATAGGAATTCCGCGCGACCGCCGCCCATGCACGCCGGAGATTCCGGCGGCGGGCATGAGCATCCGCATGGCCGTCCACCACGACTTCCCTGACTTCATGAGCCGGCTTCACGACCACCGGACAAAGGGCCACGCCATGCGCATCATCAATGCCGGCATAGTCAATGGCACAGCCGAAGAAGCCTGCTGCACCGAAGGTTTCAATCTCGGGATCGGTTTCCTCAAGGGCACGGCGGATGGATTCCTCGCGTTCATCAATGCAGAAAATCACCTGTGCCGCAAGGCGGCCCGGCCCGGACGGCGGCGCAGGCTGGCTGAGATGGCGTGCCAGCGGCACGAGAATGCGGCGTTCATGCCGTCGCTCGTAGGCGAGGTGGAGCAGACGGCGGCGCTCGAGGGCATCGCACGACGTCACTTCGTCACGGAAGGCGGCAAATGAGGCCTCCGGCAGCGCAGCCATCTCGCGGCTGGTCAGCCCGGACAGCTGAGCCGCATCAAAAAGTGCCGCCACCTCCACGCGTGCACCATTGTCGGCTGGAATGGCCACCTGCTGCCACCCCCGGCTGTCGCCGCAGACGCTGCGGAGTGCCGTCACCGTATAGCAGAGCCGGAGCGCCAGGAATTCCATGAGCGAACACGGCACGCGATCGTGCGGAGCCAGCGTGGGATCATCCTCGAGCCGGTGCACCATGCCGGCCCAGCCAGCCAGCGCGAGCAGTTCCGCCGTGATCAGTGGCTCGGCATCGCCAACGGCTACCCCGAGAGCATCCAGCATTTCGAGAACGGTGGCTTCCGCATCAAGGCTGCGGGCTTCATGGTCCCGGAGCAGGGCTCCCACGCCGGAAAGATGACGTGGAAACACAGCCGTCGGCTGCCCCATGATTTTCCTCGCCGCCCCCAGCAGACCCAGTTCCCGCAGCGGCATGGGCCAGTACGCGATGCCCTGGTCCAGAAAGGCTCCCGTCAGGCGGATGACCGGGGGATGCACGATATCATCCAGCCACAGCCCGTGGCTCCGCTGCACGGCTTCCGCCGGTCGCCGCGGGCGCACCATCACGCCTCCCGGTGCCGTGGGCACACGGGCCACACAGGCAGCCCAGAGCGCTTCCGGCATATCCCCGGAAAGCGCCATGGCCGCATCGGGGCGCAGATCACTCCGGAAGCGCCGCAGCCAGTCACCTTCCTGAAGATGCCATGCGAGCGTGCGCGGATCGACCGGGCGGGCCCCGGGATTGAGCAGCGCCTCGCGCAGCGCATGACGCTGCAGCCGGCCGGGAATCACCGCGGCGTCCGGTTCGCGGATGACCACATCGTGAATGTCTTCGGCCATGATCCGGCCCGCATCGAATTCCTTCCGGTAGGCGGCCTCGCTCATGTACGGCTCTGTCCCGTAGAGACGGGAGGCTTCCACGACCGCCTGCTCAAAGGGCAGATGCTGAAACGCGTGCAGCGTGTTGTGATGAATGAAGACACCAATCGGGCCCTGCGCTGGAAGCAGATGCGCGGCATGATCAACCATCCGGCGCAGCAGGCCGCGGGGATCGAGACTGGGGTGGGATGAATCCGAGGAATGCAAGATCCTGCACTTAACCCACGGATCCACGTCCCCGCCATTCCCTCCTCACGGGGTTTTGCCCCCCCTCTCCAGGGGACCCCCGCCATGGGGTCTGTAATTACCGTGCCGGGGCTATGGGAATCGGCGGGGGGCGTGTGCGTGATTGGCGGGGTTCAATACGCCACCATGTCCCACCCTGCTCCCTCCTCCTCCGCTGTCCCTGCCGGACCCAAGCCCGCAGGCAATCTCGCCGGCTTTGCCTCCCACTGGAAACACGATATCCTTTCGGGATTCCTTGTCTTCCTGATCGCCCTCCCGCTCTGCCTCGGCATCTCGGTCGCGTCGGGGGTACCGCCCATTGCAGGGATTTTCACTGCCGTGATCGGCGGCATGCTCACTCCCTTCCTGAGCAATTCGGAACTTACCATCAAGGGGCCCGCCGCGGGAATGATCGTCATTGTGCTCGGCTGCGTCCAGGAACTGGGATACGAGAAGGCGCTCGCCATCGGCCTGCTGGCCGGCGTCCTGCAGATGCTCTTCGGCGCCCTGCGGCTCGGCACCCTCGGTGAATTCTTCCCGGTGGCCGCCGTGCACGGCATGCTCGCCGCCATCGGCGTCATCATCATCTCCAAGCAGATTCACGTCGCGCTCGGCGTCGCCGCCCATGCCCGCGAACCACTCGAACTCCTTGCGGAAATCCCCCACAGCCTCGCCAATCTGAATCCCGAGATCGCCCTCATCGGCGGAATCTCCCTGCTGCTGCTCTTCGGCCGTCTCTTCGTGAAGAACCGCTGGGTACAGGCCATTCCAGGGCCCATGCTCGTGCTCCTCGTGGCCACCCCTCTGGCCGTTTACTTCGATGTCGCGCATCAGCACATGTACCAGTTCCACGGTCATCAGTATTCCGTCGGACCGAAGAATCTCGTGTCGCTTCCCCTCAATATGCTCAGCGGCATCCGTCATCCTGACTTCTCCGGGGTCATGAGCGCCGCGGGTGCCAAATGGCTGATCATGTTCGCTCTCGTGGGAACCCTAGAATCGCTCCTCAGCGCGAAAGCCATCGATCTCCTTGATCCATGGCAGCGGCGCACGAATCTGAACCGCGACCTCTTCGCAGTGGGAGCGGCCAACACCCTCGTCTCCTGCATCGGCGGCATCCCCATGATCTCGGAAATCGTGCGTTCCTCCGCCAACCGGAACAATGGCGCACGCACCCGCTGGGCCAACTTCTGGCACGGAACGTTCCTGCTCATCCTCGTCGCCAGCGTGCCATGGCTCCTGAACATGATCCCGCTGGCCGCCCTCGCTGCCATGCTCGTCTTCACCGGCTACAATCTCGCTTCGCCAAGGGAATTCCATCACATGTGGGCCGTCGGAAAGGGTCAACTGCTCGTCTTTGTGGTCACCATGATCGTCACCCTCGCCACCGACCTTCTCCTCGGCATCGCGGCCGGCATCGTTGCCAAGCTGATCCTTCACCTCTGCACCGGCGTCTCCCTGCGCAACCTCTTCAAACCCGAGATCCAGACCGAACGGAATCCGATCACCGGCGAAACCGTTGTCCGATTCCGCAAAGCTCTCATCTTCAGCAATTGGCTGGCTGTACGCCGCCAGTTGCTCGCCCTTCACGGAGTTTCCCAGGTCCGGCTCGACCTTTCGGAAACCAGCCTTGTCGACCATTCCGTCATCCGGAAGCTTGAGGAAATGGTGCAGGACTGGAAGCTCGAAAACCGGGAACTCCTGCTCGAAGGACTTGATGGACACCAGCCTGTCTCCCATCATCCACAGGCAGCCCGGCTCCAGCGGGCCTGAGCCAGACCAATTCGCATCCCCTCAGATCCTGATGAAATCGACCGCCTCTCTCATCACCGCCGCGGCCCTCTCGCTGACGGCGGCCGCACACGCTGCTTCCGTCTTCGATTCCAATGGCAACCTCTGGGTGAACTATGTTGGTGATCACCCCCTCGGGAAAACCCCGTGGGGCATCCACCTTGAGGCCCAGGTGCGGCGGGCCGACTTCGGCGGCGACTGGCAGCAGCTCCTCATCCGCCCCGGCATCAACTACACGCTCAACCCGAACGTCACCTTCTCGGCAGGCTATGCCCGCGTCACCACCTACCCCTACGGTGACTACCCCGCTGCCGATGACTTCCCGGAAAACCGCCTCTGGGAACAGGTCGCCATCACCCAGAAGGGATTCGGCCTCGAATGGACCCACCGCCTCCGCCTCGAGCAGCGCTTCATCGGCGAACTCGGACCAGCCGACCGCTCGGGCGATCGGCCCGTGGCCAACTGGCGCTACGAGAACCGCATCCGCTACCTCCTGCGCACCTCCATCCCGCTCAGCAGCGACCGGCGCTGGTACATTCCCGTTTGGGACGAAGTCTTCTTCAACTTCGGTGACAACGTCTCCCGGAACTACTTCGACCAGAACCGTGCCTTCGTCGGCATCGGACGGAAACTTTCGGACTCCAGCCGTGTCGAAGTCGGCTTCATGGAACAAACCCTCCAGCGGCGTGGCGGACACATCTGGGAGAACAATCACACCGTTGCGGTCTGGTTCCTCTCCAAATGGCCCTTCGACTGAAGCAAGACACCGTTTCGGCAGTTCCCTGACCGCTCAGTCGGCGGAGGCCGTATCCTCCGGGCGCACGGCCGGCACCACTACCTGAATCTGCACGCCACCCCCGGGCGTCGCCTTCAATTCCACCGTCCCGCCGCACTGCCTCGCCCGCGCCCGCATTCCCGTGAGCCCAAGCCCCCGCGGGCTGCCATCGCCGTCTTCCGGAATGCCCCGGCCATTGTCCGCAATCGTCAGCCTCAGCCAGCCACCCGACTCCGTCAGTGAAACCCTCACCACCGTCGCCCCGGAATGCCTCGCCACATTCGTGAGCGCTTCCTGCGCAATCCGGAACAGATGCGTCTCGGTGGCATCCGCATAGCGGGCCGCCACATCCGATTCATACCGCAGCTCGATCCGTGCCCGCTGCGCAAACTTCTCGGTCAGCGACCGCAGTCCCGCATCCAGACCGAAGTCATCCAGAATCACCGGCCGCAGAAGCTGCGAAAGCTCCCGCACATTGGCAATCGATTCATCCACCAGATGCAGACAGTCCGAACGCAGGGACTCAAGGTCCGACGTCTCGCTCTTCACCAATCCGCTGCGCAGGGCCGCCAGTGACTGCCCCAGTTCATCATGGAGTTCATGGGAGAATCGCCGGGCCGCCTCCTCCTGACTCTGCAGCATCTGCCAGGAAACCCGGTTCAGTTCATCCGCCTGGCGCGCCATCCTCCTGAGCCCATGCCGCACGAACCCGACGGTCGCCGCCGCACAGAGCCCCGCCAGCGACAAGGATCCACCCAGCAGCACCGACGAATCGGTCGCCAGCGCCTCTGACTGGTCCGTCACCGCCAGCTCCGCAGACTCAAGCTGCCTCGCATTGTGCTGGACAATCGCCTCGATCGCCGTCGCCAGCCCATCGTGCTGACGGAACAGATCCTCCTGCGCGGGCCGCGCCATCGGATCGCCCATACCCAGCAGAAACTGCACGGTGGCAAAGAAACTGTCGGCATTACGCCTCAGTTCATGCCACAGGGGCGCCGCCTCTGTGACCGCGCCTTCAGCCGCCAGACGCCCCAGCGACGTCTCGCTGCGCTGAATCCGGTTGCCGAGTGCCTCCCGGACTTCCGCAGGCCGTTGAAATGTGAGGCGGTGCAGCAACTCGCGGATGACTGCCTCCTCCGCCTGCACTTCCTGCACCAGCCGCGCAATGCGGGACTGCTCCGCCACGAGACGGCTCGTGGTGGCACGGATCCCACGGCTGTCCTTAAGCACCGTCAGCCCCGCAACCGCGAGCAGCACCAGCACAGCCGCAAAGCCAATGATCAGAACCCTGACAAGGTGAGAAGGACTGTTCTCCGGAGGACTGGATGGCACAGCGGAGGACATGGCCGGGAAAAGTCAGTCAATCAGCCCGTTGCGCACTGCAAAACGCACAATCTCGCCCACGGAATGCAGATTGAGCTTCTCCATGATGCGGCCCCGGTGCGCCTCCACTGTGTAGACACTCAGGTGCAGGGCCGCGGCAATCTCCTTGTTCGTCCGGCTCTCGGCAATCAGCTGCAGCACTTCGCGTTCCCGGCTGCTCAGCAGATCAATCGGATTGGTCACGTGACGCCGGAAATCGTCAATCACCGCTCCGGAGACCGCGGCACTCAGAAAACCCTGCCCGTGGGCGACGGCCCGCACCGCTGTCAGGAATTCCGTCTCGCTGCAGTCCTTCAGAAGATACCCCCGCGCACCCGCCCTCAGCATCTCCCGCACATAAACCGCATCCTTGTGCATCGAAAGCGCCAGCACACTCGTCTGCGGCGAGACCGACGGCAGCCTGCGGGTCGTCTCGATGCCATTGAGCCCGGGCATGGTGACATCCAGCACCGCCACCTGCGGACGATGCTGCTCTGCCAGCTTGAGCGCCTCAGTACCGCTGGCTGCTTCCGCCACCACCGACATATCCCACTGGGCCGCCAGCAGATGACGGAAACCACTGCGGACTACCGCATGATCATCGGCAAGGAGAATCGTAATGACCGGTGCTGGCATGAAGACCCTTCATACAAGCCCGCCGGAACGGCCACTGCACGTGAAACCACGGTCACTTTTCCACGGGAAACCCAGCGGCTTCCCAGTCACCGAAACCACCGTCGAGATGGACGAGGTTCTTGAATCCCAGTTCCTTGAGCTTCGGAAGGGATCGCTTGCTGCGGCCACCGGCCTGGCAATGCACCACCACCGTGGCTTCCTTGTCGAGTTCCGCCACCGCCTTCGCAAACTCCTTGCCATTGAAGTCGGCATTGAACGCTCCCTTGAGGTGCCCGGCCTTGAATTCCTCGGGTGTGCGCACGTCCAGCACGATCACTTTCTTCTCCCTCGCCCCTTCCACAAGCTTCCGCGCCGCGGCGGCATTCACATGGAGAACTCCGTCCTTGACCGTTTCCGCGGCGGCCGCCGGTTTGCTGTCCTGACCGCACGCGGTCATCATGGGAAGGGTGGCAACGAGAAGAATGGCTGCTGACGTTTTCATGGGATTGGCTTGGAGGTTGTGTTCAGAGAGAATGACCCATCTTGAGCTTCTTGGTTTCAAGATACCTCTGGTTATGCTCGTTGGGAACCGGCCGCACCGGAACCTGTTCCGCAATTTCCAGACTGTGACCCTCAAGGCCCACGATCTTGCGCGGATTGTTGGTCATGAGACGGATTTTGCGGACACCGAGGTCGTGCAGCATCTGGGCACCCATGCCGTAGTCCCGCAGGTCCATCGGAAAACCCAGCTTCGCATTGGCCTCGACCGTGTCCAGTCCCTGTTCCTGCAGCTTGTAGGCATGAATCTTGGCCGCCAGCCCGATGCCGCGCCCTTCCTGCCTCATGTAGAGCAGAACGCCCCGATCTTCCTCCGCAATGCGCCGCATGGCCGCATCCAGCTGCCAGCCGCAGTCGCACCGCTGCGAACCGAAGACATCCCCCGTCAGACATTCACTGTGCACCCGCACCAGCACCGGCCGCCCATCCCCCACCTCCCCGCGCACCAGCGCCAGATGTTCCTGCTGATCGATCGTGCTCCGGTACAGATACAGCTGAAAATCGCCGTAGTCCGTCGGCAGCTGAATGACCTGCTCGCGCCGCACGAGGATTTCACTGCGGCGGCGGTACTCGATGAGGGCTGCAATGCTCGACATGCGCAGACCGTGCCGCTGCGCAAATTGCCGCAGCTCCGGCACCCGCATGGCCCGCCCATCCGGAGCCAGAATCTCAATGAGCGCTCCCGCCGGACGGAGACCCGCCAGCCTCGCAAGATCCACCGCCGCTTCCGTATGCCCCGCCCGCCGCAGCACCCCGCCAGGCCGCGCCACCAGCGGATTGACATGCCCGGGCTGCACCAAATCATCCGGCCCAGTCGCCGGATCCGCCAGGATCCGGATCGTATGCGCCCGGTCAAAGGCACTCACCCCGGTCGTGACACCCCGCGCGGCATCCACGGTAATCGTGTAGTTGGTGCGGAAGGCATCCCGGTTCTGCGCCACCATCGGACCAAGATGCAGGGCCGCAGCAATCTCCTCGGAAACAGGCGCACAAAGCATGCCCCGTCCTTCCGTGATCATGAAATTGACCATTTCCGGCGTGATCTTCTCGGCCGCCCCAATCAGATCACCTTCGTTTTCCCGGTCCTCGTCATCCGTCAGAATGACAAGCCGACCCGCCCGGATATCGGCAATGACGTCTTCAATCGGATCGAACGGCACTGCTTCTGCTGCTGGCATCATGGATAAGTCAGGGATGCGGAACCTCGGAGCCCCGCAGTCCCGTGCCGGTTCAGAGTTCGAGTTTCTTGCGGGTATAGCTGGAACTCTGCTTCGAAAACGGACGCCCACCCGGTGCCCGGTCCATGCCCCGGCAGGTGACCCGGTCGCCGTCGGCAATCATTTCAAACTGACTGGTCGACCCATTCTGCCCCCGGGTCTTCCAGACGACGTGTTTCCCGTCGCCACTGAGTTGTCCGACATACTGATTCTGCGCATTGTCGCCGAAGTACCATGCCCGGTAGACCTCCGCGGCCGCATCCCATGTGCAGATCCAGCGGTACGACGAGGAATTTTCCCCGGAAGCCTGGCCGGTCATCTCGAAATACCGTCCGCCGAAAGTATAGAAGCCCTTCCATTCGTCCTTCCACGATTTGTCGAGGGCCTTGAGCGGTTCATCCTCGTGCTCGATCTTCTCCGTTCCCGTCCACTCGGCTTCCAGTGGCTTGAAAACCTTCATCATGGTGGCCACCTGCGCCTTCTCCTCTTCTTCCTGCTCCTTGAGCTGCTGCTTGAATTCCTCGGCATCGAATTCCTGAGGCTCGGCTTCCTCCCCGCCCTCTGGTTCTCCTTTCTCCTCACTCTCTTCCTTCTCCGCTGACTCCGGCTTGCTGTCATCCTGAGCGATTACCGAAGGAGCCGCAGCGGCCAGCGCAACGCCGAGCAGCACAGCAAGAGGACGGAGCAGGTGTTTCTTCATGAGGCGCAATGATACGAATGATTGCCGGGGATGCAACGCGTCACTCCCGTTTTCGAGTGGCATCGGCTGCCAGCACCGCCAGCAGCCCGGGCCCATAGCGTTCCCAGACGGCTGCCGCAGGCACCGGAACCTGCCCAGGCAGCTCCATCGTGAGGATCGGACGTCCCACGGTTTCCCCGAACCATGCCCCCAGCGAACCCGGACGGGCTCCCAGCCGACGCACCGGCAGGCCACTTCCCCGCGCCACCACTTCCGCAAGGACCGCCGTCTCCGGCGGACCATCCCAGTCAATGCACGCCAGCGGCTGATGAATCGAAACAATCAGCGAAGGCTCCACCCGCCCGATGAATGCGGCGAGCGCGGCACTCTCCGGTTCAGAAAGCGGCCCCATGCCAAACCGGCTCCGGTCAATCCGGTTCCCCGCCGGAAAATTCCGGTTCAGATCAACCCCGCGCCGGTTGTGCCGCTGCCCGCGGGCCAAGCCATCGGGATTGGCGACCGGAAGGAGATACAGCGTCACTCCACCGAGAAGAGACGGATGTTCCCTGAGGTGCCTGCTCAGTTCCCCGAGCAGCGGCGTGCCCGCAGGCTCGCTCCCATGAATCGACGCCATCATCAGGATCACCCGCGGCCCATTTCCCAGCCGCTGCGCCGTCATCGGCCGGCCCGCAAGGCTGCGCCCCAGCGTCACCGGTTCCCCGAACACAGCCGCCGCTTCCTCCAGGCCCGCCGGAGCGGCGGACGGCACCGGGCTCCGCCGCAGCCCCACCGCCAGCATCAGCAGACCGACCAGCACCGCTGCCACCGCCCCTCCATACCTGCTGCACCATTCAGGATTCATCATGTCAGCGGCGACCGAATTTGCGGGCCAGTTCCTGAAAGGATATCTGAATCAGGGTCGGATTCCCATCCGGACAGCAGTACGGCATTTCGCACGAAAGCAGCGACGATACCAGCGCACGCGCCTCAGCCGCATCAGATGGCACCGGAATCTTCGCTGCCTGCCGCGCCACCGCCGCCGCCACCGCATCGTCATCCAGCCTCCGCAAAGTCAATGGCTCACCCGCTTCCCGGAGGTCCGCCAGCAGGCCGCTGATCCTTTCCGCCGTGCTGCCATCGGCCTCCCAGAACGGTGGCAGGCTGTCCACCATGACCGTATTCGCCCCGAACTCGGACGCCCCCACCCCCATGCGGCGCAGAGCCGGCAGGTGCGGACGCAGCAGGTCGAATTCCCGCGGGGCCAGCTGCAGGGTGATCGGACTCAATAGAATCTGGCCTGCCAGTGGTTCGCCCGACCGCCGTGCCCGCGCCTCCTCGTAAAGAATGCGTTCCCGCGCCGCCCGGCAGTCCAGCACCACCAGACCTTCCTCCCCTTCCATCAGCCAGTAGACATCTCCCAGACGCGACAGCATCCGGAACGGCACCTCCGCCGGCTTCCGCACGGCCGCCACCGCCTTCGCCGGCTCCACCGGTGCTCCCTCGCCTCCGCCTGCCGCCACAGCCGCCGCAGCGACAGCAGCCGCCGGAAAATCCGACCAGTCGTGCCGCAGCGCCCGCTGCTCCGGCTCGGGAATGAGGGTCCGCTGCTCCGGGGGCACCACCCACCGCGCCACCGGAACCACCACCGGAACAGGCTCCGGCACCGGAACGGCACGCCGTCCCTGCAAGGCCGCCGCACAAACCGAAGTCAGCGCCGCCTGCACCGCCTGACTGCTGCGGAACCTTACCTCCCGCTTCGCCGGATGCACATTCACATCCACTTCCCCGGGATCGATTCCAATGAACAGAAAGGCCACCGGCCACTGCCCCCGCGGCAGCGCCTCCCCATAGGCCCCCCGCAGCGCCATTGTGAAAACCGCACTCTCCACCGGCCGCCGGTTCAGAAAGCAATAACAGAGCGACCGGTTCGACCGGCTCGTGCCCGGCTCCCCAAGAAACCCCTGAACCGTGATGCCGGCTTCTGTCGTTTCCGGAATCTCCCGCAGCCGCTCCGCCACCTCCACCCCAGCCAGCCCACGGATCCGTTCCAGCAGCCCGCTGCCCCCCGGCAGCTGAAACACCAGCCGTTCATCATGCGTCAGACTGAACGCCAGCTCCGGATACGCCAGCGCATGCACCCTCACCTGCTGCTCAATGTGGCTGAATTCCGTCGCCTCCGCCCGCAGGAACTTCCGCCGCGCCGGCACATTGTAGAAAAGCGACCGCACCTCCACCTGCGTCCCCGGTGCCTCGCCCGCATCGCTGACCGCCACCAGCTGCCCCCCGTCCACCACAACCTCAGTCCCGTGCAGCGCCTCCCGCTCCCGCGTCTTCAGCACAAAACGCGCAACACTCGCAATGCTCGGCAGCGCCTCCCCGCGGAATCCCATCGTCCGGATCGCCGCAAGGTCCCCGCTGGTCCGGATCTTGCTCGTCGCATGCCTCTCGACACACAGCAGCGCATCATCCCGGCCCATGCCCACACCGTCGTCCACCACCCTGATCAGCGCCGTACCACCGCGCCTCACGAGCACATCAATCCGCCCCGCCCCCGCATCAATGCTGTTCTCCACCAGCTCACGCACCACCGAGGCCGGCCTCTCCACAACTTCCCCCGCCGCCACCTGGCTGGCCAGCACCTCGCTCATTACCTTGATTTTTTGCATCGCAAGACAAGAGAAGCGTTTGATTTCCGTAAGAAAAGACAGAAATGGCCCCTGCCCGCCAGACCATTTTCCGTCCAATCCGACTTCCTCCGTGCCATCATGATCCGCCTGACTGCCTCCGCCGTGGCCCAGCTGCGCCAGATCCTCGGACAACATCCGGAAAAAGGAGCCGGACTCAGGCTGGGTGTCGCCCGCGGCGGCTGCGCCGGCCTCCAGTACATCATGAAAGTCCAGTCCCCGGAACCCGGGGATGGCATCATCGGAGACCCGGGCGCTCAGGTTTTCCTCGATCCCCAGGCCGCATCCTACCTGTCCGGCTGCACGCTCGACTACGTCGACGACCTCGCCGACGCCGGATTCCGCATCGTCAATCCCAACGCCGCGAGGAGCTGCGGATGCGGCACTTCGTTCGAACCAATCCCGGAAGCCGCCGGAGACGAACCAATCCCGGAAGGCGAACCCTGCGCCACCCCAGCCTGAAGCCCCAGGCACTCACCCGCCACTCCCATGCGCCCACCCCGAGTCGAATTCATGCAGGCCCCCAGAGGCGCATGGTCGCGCTCCGCAGGTGGCACCATGCAGCGGACTGACGGCGGCATTTTCTGGTGGGCCGTCGCCATCACCATTCTCCTCGGGTTCGCCGCCTTCTCATGGTTCTTCTGCATCTCGGTCTTCAGCCACCCGGAGAAGCCGATGCACTACGAACTGCTCAGCCGATTCGATAAACTCGAGAAAATCCGCCGCTTCACGGATGCCGACGCCCCCACCGGCAAGGCATTCACCCGCACGGAACTGCGCGAAACCTTCGGCAACTTCTCCCCGGAAAGCCTCGGCGAAAAAAGCAGTGAACTGCGCCGTGCCTATCTGACCAATTACCGCGATGACCGGCCCATTTACGTAAGGGGCCGCTTCCGCATCCTCCATGCCCGGCCCCTCCAGCCAACCGATGCCTTCACCAGCGGCGTCGTTGCCCGGGCCGTGGCCCTCGCCGACGACGGTTCGGAAGACCGTTCCGTCATCCTCGAATACATCCTCCCCACAAGGAAGATGCCCAAAGCGAAATTCGGACCCGGTGACATCATAGAAATCGACGCCGCCGAGGCGGGCGTGCGCCGGAAAGTTCACGCAGCCCTGCTCAATGTCCAGCGTTTGCCCGACAGCAGCATGGTGTTCACGGCACTGCCCCTCGTCTATGGAGAGCACGCCATCAGTTCCGCCACCGAAAGCCGGATCCTCGCGGAACCTCCCGCACGCCTCAATATCAAGGCCGCCTGGCCCGTGACGGGACGCGATCCCTCCGTGAGCACCGAGGGCACCCTCACCGTGTCCACTCCCTGACCGTCAGGGACCCGCTGGACCTCGGCAGAACAAAGCCCCGGCAAAACAAGGTCAATCGTCCTGTCGTTGCCGGACAGAGCAGCCCCCGGAAGGCACGGATCAGTGCCACCGACATCGGGTACGGCAAAGGAAACACAGCCTGCCACCCTGGACCGCCGTGCGAGACCGCCGCATGCCCCCTCAGAAACTTTCCTGCCCGGTCGCATCCGGAACCGATGGCATCCGGCACGTGCCATCGAGCGAACACTGCGGCATGTTTTCCACCGCAGGCGCATCGAGCGGCGGGGAGATGACGTCCTCGGCGGCATTCTGTTCCGGAGCCACCACCAAAGCCTCCGCTTCACCTGTGGCAGCCTCCACCACTTCACCAGCCGAAGCCATATCAGCGGCGGCCACTGGTTCCGCCACGACTGCCGCAGCCTCTCCAGCCTCTGCCGTAGCGACCACGGCGGATGCTCCCCGCGGGGGTGCCGACGGCACCGGAGGACGCCCGAGCACGTGCAGTTCTCCCGCCTGAAACTCAGTCACATATCCCTCACCCACGAGCCAGCGCAGATCCTGAAGAATCGCAATTTCCTCCGGACTCAGAACCACCGCCGGAGCCGCCGGAGTCGCCTCAGGCGCTTCTGCAGCGGCTGCTTCCCCGACCGCAGACTCCGCCGCCGCTTCGGAAGCAACAGCTTCAGCTTCCTGCGCCACGGCTTCCCCGGAAACATCGCCAACCGCTCCATCAGTCACAGTCGCGCCCACCGGATCTTCCACGGGGACCACCGCATCCACCGCACAAGCTGCCTCTGCTTCCACGACCGGCGCTTCCTCCACGGAATCGACCGTCACCACCGCAGGAACTTCCTCCACCGCCGCAACCGCTTCTGCCACGACGGCTTCGGGCACCGCCGCGGCGGCCGGCACCTCGCCCTCTGCAGCCACTTCCACCGGTGCCGTAGTCGGCATCGCCGGAACCTCGCCAGACCGCACCTCGATGTGCGGAGCCAGCGTCGAGACCAGCCGCGTGTACGTGATCCCGGGATTCGCACGCACCATCTCCACAATCGACCGCACCCGGTCGCCGAGCACCACATCGTCCGCGAGAAAATGCGGCCGGTTGCGCGACACAAAGGTCGTCTTGCGGTCTTTCTTGAAAAACCTCAGCCCGGCCCGCTCGAGATCCCGGCAGAGATCCTGCACGAGTTGGATCGGAAACCGCTGCTGACGCTCGACTTCACTGCGCAGCAAGGCCAGTAGCGGCGGCGACAGCTTCCGGCCCGGAATGTTCCCCGGCACGGTCACATCCGTCACCACCCGCACCGCCTCAGCCGCATGATTCGCCCGGAAATGCGCCTCCATCTCAGCCGCATTCCTCAGCGGAACAGGAGCCTCACCCCCCTCCGGCACCTCGGGCAGCAATGGAATGTACTGCTGCGAACTGGTCTGCGATTCCTGCCAGCGCGCCAGCGTCGCCTCATCCTTCTCCACCCGGATGCGCGACTTGTAGCGATCCAGCGGCATATGGCTGAAACGCTCACGGTGCAGCCGGGCCACATTCCGCTGAAAATCATGATGGTTGGGCGGACCAAGGATCGCTCCGGAGAATCCACAGACGGCCACCGCCGAAAAATTTCCCTTCGGTGCCTCCAGCGTCACCGCCTCGGTCCGGTAGAACGCATCCAGAGCCGGGGAGGACAGCAGATGCCGGATCGCATCCTCCCGACCGCTCCACAGCGATCCATCCGCCATGCACTGAAACACTTCGGGCGCGGGAGGCGCGGGAGCCTCCCCTTTCGCCTGCGGCTGCCGGGGCCGCGCCACCCGCATCCTCACCAGGTACCGTGCCCGATCCTGCAGAAACAACCTCGCCACATCGAAAACAGAATAGGCCCGGCCCGACGCCTTGATCTGACGTGCCACTGCCTCAACAGACCGCGGATCGGCCACGAGACGCGCTTCCCAGCCTTCCAGCGGCGGAGGCCCCTCCCGGAATGGTGGACGCGGCCCACGATGATGCTCCTGTCCCTGCGGACGCGGCCCCCTTGGCCCCCCTCGGAATTCCCGGCGGTCCCCCGGCGGACGATCTCCCCGCGGCGGCCCTTCCGGCCGTGGCCCCCGGCGTTCTCCCTGCGGACGCGGCCCGCGGTTCTCCTGCCCCTGCGGACGCGGTCCACCTGGCCCACCCGGACGCGGTCCACCTGGCCCACCCGGACGCGGCCCTCGACGATCCCCTCCACCCGGTCCCCTGCGGTCATCCCGCGGCCCACTCCGCCCACGGCCATCGTCCTGCCCGCGCTCCCGCCGCAGTACCTCTGGCGAAACCTTGCCCCACACGACTTCTCCCGTCTCTTTCCCGGACAGATCCTCGACCCAGTCCGGTCGGAACTGGAGATTCTGCAGCTGCGACAAATCAATGGAGTCAGACTCGCTCATGACGGAAATCAGTTGGACAACGTTGGCTCGGACACTTTCCCCCGGACACAGGGAGCGCGATCGTATCGGAACCCCCTGCTAAATCAATCTCAATTGTCCCCGATCCGCAGAACGGCGGGACGGCTCCGGATCTGCCTCCTCCGCACCCTCACAGCCAGCCGGCTCCCTGCAGATCACGCGTCAGCTTCATCTGACGTTCCAGCTGCCCGCGGTAGAGCGCATGCGCCTCCGCGGAAGGCTCGCAGCGCGTTCCTTCATCAAGGGCCACCAGTCGGTCGGTCAGATGGCTGATCGGGTCACTGCTGCCTGATTCGGATGCAACCACCTGCGCGGCCTGAATCGCGGCCCCCAGCCCAGCACCCTCGGCTGTCTGCAGGGTCACCGTGGGAACGCCGAAGACATCGGCGACGACCTGACGCCATGCCGGACTCTTGCTGCCGCCACCCGTCAGACGGATCTCGGATGGATTGACGCCCAGTTCCCGGAAGCGCTGCAGTCCGTACGCAAGTCCTACGGTGACTCCTTCCACGGCCGCCCGGGCCAGATGCGAAGGCGTCGTGTTGCCCGTGCGCATTCCAAAGAGCACGCCCGTGCCCCCCGGAAGGTTCGGTGTCCGCTCGCCATTGAGATACGGAAGGAAAATCAGGCCGTCAGCCCCGGCCGGAACGGCCCGGATGTGAGACTCCAGAGCGGGCAGGTCCCATGAGAACAGATCGCGCATCTGCTCGGTCAGCACGGTCACATTCATGGTGCACACGAGCGGCATCCACTGGTCCGCACTGTCGCAGAACGCCGCGACTTCACCCTGAGGATCAATCACGGGCGATCCGGCACACGCAAAGACCGTTCCACTGGTCCCGAGGCTCACCGTCACCACCCCGGGGCGCACATTCCCCGTCCCGATGGCCCCCATCATATTGTCGCCTCCGCCCGCACTGACGACCACCCCGTCGGGCAGCTGCCACTTCTTCTGCAGTTCCCCGCAGAGGACACCATGCCGCACAAGGGACGAACCCACCTCCGGAAGCATCTCGCCCAGCCGGGGATCAATGAACTCCATCAGTTCCCTGTCCCACGTCCTCGTGCGGACATTGAGCAGTCCCGTACCCGAAGCATCGCCATACTCCATCCGCTGCACCCCCGTGAGCCGGAAGTTCAGATAGTCATGCGGCAGCAGCACCGACACCGTGCGCGCAAAATTCTCCGGCTCGTGCCGCTTCATCCACAGGATCTTCGGAGCCGTAAAGCCAGGTGGCACCGCATTGCCGGCCTTCGCGATCAAACCCGCCGCACCGCCGAACCCCTGCGCCAGCAATTCGCATTCCGCTGCCGTCGACGTGTCGCACCAGAGTTTGGCCGCCCGCACCGGCTGCCCGTCGCGGTCAAGCGCCACCATGCCATGCTGCTGACCACTCACCCCGATGCCCCGGATTTCCGCACGGCGTGGCCCGATGAGCGCAAGACAGGCTTCGACGGCCTTTTCCGTGGCATCCATCCATGTCTGCGGATGCTGTTCCATGTGGCCGGCCGGAAGCCCGGGAATCACATCGTACTGTTCCGCGGCGTGAGCAACGATGGCTCCGCTGGCGGCGTCGAGAATGATGGCCTTGGTACTCTGCGTGCCGCTGTCGATTCCAATGAATAGCATGGTGTGAAGGAAGGAGAATTGGCCAGGAAGGAAGCGGAGAGGCCGCGCCCCGTCAATGCCGGGCCTGCGCCGATTGCGGAAGCGCTTTCCCGTTTGCCCGGACCGCCGCGCCCACCATTTCTGACACCCTCCATGCAACTGCTCCACGGCATCCACCTCGCCTACTGCACAAATATCCACCGAGGCGAATCATGGGCGGAAACCATGGCCGCCCTCGAACGCCATACCCTCAGCGTCCGTCAGCGCGTCGCCCCCCGCCAGCCATACGCCATCGGCCTCCGGCTCGGAGCCGCCGCCGCCCGCGACCTCCTCGACCGCGAAACCCGCCTCGCCTTCCAGCGCTGGCTCGACCGGCACGATTGCTACGTTTTCACGATCAATGGCTTTCCCTACGGCAAATTCCACGGCAGCCGCGTCAAGGAACAGGTCTTCCAGCCCGACTGGAGCACGGCCCTCCGCACGGAATACACAGAGTCGCTTTTCCGCATTCTCTCGGACATCCTTCCCGCAGGCCTGTCCGGCAGCGTCAGCACCGTCCCGGGCAGTCACAAATCCCTCGTCCCCGACGAACCGTACGCCGACCTCATCCGGCAGAATCTCCGCAGCCACGCCGCATGGCTCGCCCGCTTCGCGGACCGCACCGGCCAGGACCTGCACCTCGGCCTCGAACCGGAACCGCTCGGCTGGATCGAGAATTCCCCGGAATCCGTCGACCTCTTCCACCAACTCGGCCGCAGCGAGGATATTCAGCGCTGCCTCGGGATCAATTACGATACCTGCCATTTTGCAGTCGAATACGAAAACCCCGCGAGCGCCCTCAAGGCGCTCCGCGAAGCCGGAATCCGCATCAGCAAGCTCCATCTCAGCTCGGCACTCCGCCTCGCACCGACCACCGCGGCCCTGCGCCTCATGGAATCGTTCCGCGACGAGGTCTACTTTCATCAGGTGATTGCCCGCCGCGAGGACGGTGTCCTCGAACGTCATGCCGACCTTCCGGAGGCCCTCGCGAGCGACCCGCAGCGACGCGGAATCGAAGAATGGCGGGTCCACTTCCATGTGCCGCTCCATGCCCCGCCGCAGGAACATCTCGAAACCACCTCCGATCACCTCACCGGGACCCTCGACGTCCTCGCGGATAATCCGGGGCTGTGCCAGCACCTCGAAATGGAAACCTACACATGGGAAGTCCTTCCGCCGGATCTCCGCGCCGCCTCCGTCGAAGACCAGCTCGAACGCGAATACGCATGGACCCTCGCCGAACTGCGCCACCGCAGCCTCGCGCCTCCTTCCCTGGCCTGAGGACTGGATGAGCGGGCCCGTTCAAGGAATCCGCACACGCCCGAAAATCCGCGCTTCCCCCGCGACCGCCGCGCTGGACCGCCACACTTCAGTGGCCGTGCCATCGGCATGCAGGGTACGCGATACCAGCACGTCCAGCGGCTTCCACTCGGCCAGATCCACCGACATTTCCGGAAGGTACTGCAGGTCCTCGGCATCGGCACGGCGCACCAGCGTGAGCGCAAGGAACCGATCCTGTCCCTGAGCCAGCACATCAGCTTCGGGCAGACGCGGCACCCCGGGCTGCTGCGGATGCCCGCCAAAGGCATACTCCAGCCGGTTCACGTAGCCATCGCCATCGTCATCCGCCCCCGGCCCGCCCAGCCCGGGATACTCCGCAGCCCACGTGGCATAGGAAATCAGATCGTCCGCTCCCGGACTGCCGCCCGGCCGCGCACTGGCTCGCCAGTTCTCCGGAACCGCATGATCCGGCAGCGCGGCCGGTGCCCGCAGCACCATCGTCGCACCAAGTCCGTCGGCCGCCTCCGGCCACGGTGCCTGGTCTCCATAGGTGAATCCAATGACTTCCGTGCCGGCCCCGTAGCTCAGCTTCAGTTCTTCCCCCGCATTGCTGAGACTGCCCGACGCAAAGGTTCCCGCAAGGATTCCATCCAGCCCCGCTCCCCAGCGCTGCCGGAAGGCCGCCGCATCCTTCACCACAAGAGCAAAACCACCCGCGGGAATCACCCAGCCGGCCGGAAAATCAAAATCTATCCCCTTGGTGAAGCGCAGGCCGTCCATCGGCACGGCCGCACCACTTACATTGCGCAGCTCAATCCATTCAAACTGCCCGCTGTCCAGAATCCCCGCCGCAGCCTCCGCCGCCGTCACCGGTGCCGGATGGTAGTTCACCTCGCTGATCACAAGGCTCCGCTGAAACAGGGAAACATCCGGCACGCCAGCCGTGAACTGCACCGGCTCGGACCAGCGCGACCACCGACCGTTCGCATCACGGTGCCGCACCCGCGCCCGGTACGTCCACCCAGGCCGCACCGCCGTCACCGGCACCTTCACCGACGCCAGGAAAACCGGCAGCACCCCCGACGTCCAGACATCCTCGATCTCATACCTGCGCGGTTCTCCCGCCACATATCCAGGCACCCCGGGAGCCGCCACCGCCCCGATCCGCCACTGCATGCCCCCGAAAACCGTCCCATTCGAAGCCGGCACAAACGCCGAACTCGTGAACTCCAGCCCCGACGCCGGATACCCCGCCGCACCGGCGTAGGCGATCACCGGCCGCGCCGGAAAGGAAAGGTCCGGCGTGGTCGGGTTGAGCCCCAGCCCGCCATAAAGCGATTCCCATTCCAGAAACTTGTAGCCATAGCCCTCGGGTCTTCCATTGCTCCGCACCCAGTTGCCTCCAGGCCACGCGTTCGTGCTGAACGACGTCAGGTACGACATGAGGCCCTCGAAATCACCAAACCCATCGCCATCCGGATCCGGCAGCCGCCGCGTCCACCTTGTCACCACTCCCATGGGAGCCCCGCGTTCATCGGCAAAGGTCGCACGGAAGAAGTTGCTCTTGTGATTGGTATAGCCACTCGCCGTGCCGGCTGTGCCCGCTGTCCGCGGATGCATGTTCCACAGGGCCGCATCCGCATCAGCCCACGTGAGAGCCTGACCCGCCGGATTCACCATCTGACCATACTCGTCAATCAGCTGCGCCATCTGCCCGCCATTCGGCGCAGGATCGGACGCCAGCAGATCCAGCAGTTCCCGGCAGCGGTTCCGGAACTCCACCGCAATGGCCGGCCGCCTCGTCACGGCCAGCCACTGATTGGATACCCCCGGCCACACCGTCCCATCCAGCGTGGCCGCCCAGTGATGCGCCGGCAGAAACATCATGTCCTGATCGTAGGGCATGATCATCCAGCGGTTGTCACCCAGCGGCGGAGCCGGCCGATGATATGCCCGGTAGTTGTCCCCTCCTCGGATATCCACATTCGCCACATAACGATTGAGGGCCTGAAACGTGCAGTACGCCGGAATATCGAGATTCGCACGGTACCAAGCCTCGGTCTGTCCCGACTGCGTGGTCCCCGCCGCAAAGGCTGTCCAGTCGGAGTTGTCAGTGACCTGGCTTTCGGACTGGTGCTTCTTGTCGGCTCCGTAGCCTTCAATGCTGTAGATGTTGCCGTCGGGCAGATTCCGTTCGTCAAGAAAGGCTCCTTCGTACGGCTCCATCCCTGTGTAGAGTCCCCAGAAATCGGAATCATACTGATTGGCCCCATTCTCCGCAGCCGCATCAATGACCCGCCAGTGCACGAAATGCGTCCGCAGCGCCGGCACGCCGCACAGTTCATAAATCCGGTAGCTGATCACTTCCTCGACGCCCGCCATTCCGCGGTGCACTGCACACCAGGGCGAAGCCGCCGCATCCATGCTCATGCTGTTCCACGTCTGGTCATAATACCGGCCCCAGTTGTCCTTCACCCGGATGTTGCGGGCACGGTTGAAGTAGAAGGCCCATTTGTTCTTCCCGCTCACATAGGTCGAACCAATCCCCCGGTTCTTGAATTGCATGTGATCGTAAACCTTGCCGTCGTACACCATGGTTCCGGAAAACCGCTGGCCGTCACTGGAACTGTTATACTGACAGTTGATGACGTCGGTTCCGTTCGCAATGAGGTGCCACGGGGGAATCGATCCCAGCAGCTCGGGCGAATAGGAATTCACAACCCCGCGCAGACCGGTGCCTCCCGGCGTAGTGGCCCCGCTCCACGCCGGAATCCCATTGTAGCAGAAATAGGCAAAATTCGGCTGCTCATCATCGGCATAGGGAACCCGCACACTCCCACCGATCGTGTCGGCGGCTTCAATCCGGTAACGGATCAGGCGGCGGTGGACCTGCACGGAACCCGGAATCCGGACCGACCAGATCCCGTCCCCGGCCAGCCCGTCTCCCTCGGTTCCCGCATCGTTCAGGGCGAGCGCAATCCAGCCATTCTCATAAGCGGCATCCGCCTTCCGGATGTAGACCCCGGGATTCACCACCTGATAAAGCACCCGGGCGGAGGCCACCCCGTTGCGGTCCTCGAGCTTCGCGGAGATCACCACCTCCTGCCCCGCCGCCGGTGTCACGGGCGTGTGCTCGACCCGGCTCACCGCAGGCGGTGCCGCCACCGCAAATACCGAATTCGCTGCCCCCGGCGTCTGCTGACGCGGCATGGCCTGCGAACTGCGCCAGGCTCCGCCCGCATCATTCTCCAGCGCCGGATGAATCAGCTCCATGCTCGGCCCAGCACCCGCCGCAGCCGTCGGCCACGGAAAACCTGGCGCATAATCGGCATCATCCACCGGGCCTCCGGCCGCATCCGTCAGCACAATCCGGTCGCCCCGGTTCCGCAGCATTCCAGTCCATGCCCCCGCAGGCGCAAAACCATACGCAGTCTGAAAGGCAGCCGCATTCCCGGCCACCACCACATACCCACCGGGCGGCAGCATCACGCCCGCCGGGAAGGTGTAGTTCACGGGACCACTGAGCCGCCAGCCAGCGAGGCTGAAGGGAACGGCCGCCGGATTCCACAGCTCCACAAACTCGGTATTCCGTGTCTCATCGGCAGGTTCGTAATGAACTTCATTGATGACCACCGCCGGACGCTGGCTGGTCTCGAAGGACTGCGTCGCCCCGCTCCATGAAGTTCCACCGGCATTGACCGCACTGACGCGGCAGAAGTAGCGTGTCCCGGGCTGCAGCGAGTTCAGGTAATGCCCGAAAACTCCCGTCTGCACTCCCATATCAACCACCCGTTCCCACGCGGCCGCATCGTCGCCGCCATCCACGGTCCCCCAATGCAGCCGCACCACGGGCGCATCGTTGCCCGTAAAGGTCACCATCCCGTTGAGCAAGGCCGTATGCCCCGTCACTCCAAAGGCGGGCTGCAGCAGCACGGCCGCCCGGCTCACCTCCAGCGTCACCAGCCGCACGGAAGCATCCGCCCAGTCGGACCCCGCCTCGTTCTCGGCATACGCCCGGTAGAAATAGGGAGTCGCCACCGGAAGCCCACTGAGCACAAAAGGGTATATCCCCGGCCCGGTCTGCACTCCCAGATCGGCCGAGGCCGCCCACGCCGCAGGATCGCTGCCCCCATCCGCCGGACCATGGTACAGCCGCAGCCGCGTCGGCGCAAACCCCGCCGTCTCCAGCACTGCCCCCGCCGTGGCTCCCGTCGCCCCGATGCCCACTGGTTCCGCATTCGCCACCACCGGCGGCAGAATCGCCAGCGGTGTCCCGAAGGTCTGCACCTCCGCAAGACTCAGGAATTCCCCCGCGATCGTCTCCACCCGGACCTTCCGTCCCACCAGATTGGGTTCCACTTCCGCCCCATAACGGAACGGTGTGACACTGCCGACCGCCATGGTCACCGTCTGCGACCACACCGTCGTCCCCGCCCCGTCCACCAGCCGGACCCGCACATTGCTCGTATCCGCCCCATCAATCCGGTTGAACAGCAGAATCGAAGCCACCCGCATGTCCGTCCCCAGATCCGCTTCCCAGAATTGCCCGATCCCTGCCGCCGCCGAACGGTACACCGGCGAACCAGCCGCCCCCAGCGCCCCATGAATGTCACCATCATGGGCATCCCCGGCAGCCGTCCCGCTTCCAGCCGGCGAAGCCGCGATGCTCACCGGCGTGATGAGCGGTTCCCGCACCCCAGCCGTCCCCCAGACTTCCAGTTCCGCAAAGGTCAGGAAATTCACCGCGGGAGCCGCGTTGGAAACCCGCTCAAGCCTCAGCAGATCAGCCTGCACCCCACGCAGCGCCGATGTTCCCCACGCCTTCGCATTCCCCATGTCAGTCGCCGCCGCCGCCAGAAACACCTGATTGAAGACTTCCACTCCACCCCGCTGCGCCACGATCCGGAAATTGCCGACCGATCCCTGCACGGCATCGCTCCGGTTGAAGATCCGCACGTGATCCAGCACGCTCCCCGCAGGCAGAGTCACCTGCCACCACGACGGACCCGTCTCGTTGAGCGTGTGAAACACAGATCCCACCGAAAATGTCCCGTTCCGGTTCCCGTCGTTGCCATCGGAAGCAATCGATCCATACCCGTCGGACGATGCCGCCGCCGTGCCCGACCTCGCAAGATTCACCAGCGCCGCCGGTGCCGGCAGCAGGAACAGAAGACACAGAAAAATCGGCAGCAGCAGTTTCATCGGGGAGTCACCCCAGCATGACGGATGCCCGCAGGCATGTCACCACCCGATTTCCTCCCGCCGGAAATCCACGTCTCCGCACCACCCCCCCGGCTCAGGATGCCAGAAAGGCTTCCCAGTCGCGGATCCCATGGGTGTTGCGGATGAAGGCAGACGCCGGCAGTTCCCGCGGAGGAACCGGAGCCCGCAGCAGCTGCAGCCCGGCTTCGTCCGGCGTCCGGTCCCCCTTGCGCTGATTCACCCGCTTGCAGGCTAGCACACAGTTTTCCCAGTTCGACGCCCCGCCGCGGCTCCGCGGCACCACGTGATCAATATTCCCCTCGCCCGGCTGAAGCTGGCGGCCGGTATACTGACAGATGCCGCCGTCGCGCTCCCACAGGCCGCGCAGCGAAAAACTCAGCCGCCGCCGCGGCATGCGCGCAAACCGCGCCAGCACCAGCACCGTCGGAGCCCGCACGGAACCACGCACCGTCCGCACCGGCAGATCATGTTCCCGCACCGGCAGTGTCAGCCATTCCTTCCAGCCCACCGGACGCATCCCTTCCCCGGTGATGTCCAATCCACTCGCGGAACCAGTCGCCATCATCCCGAAGGCTTCCGCCGGGGTCTTCACATCAATCGCCTGCCAGTGCCGGTTCAGCACCAGCACCGTCGGACTGCGGAGAATGTCGGTCATGCCAGATAGCAGAAGTTGCGGCGCGGCAAGCAAAACGCCGGGGGGAACCGGTGGCAATTCCGGTTCTCCATCAGCGTATCCGCCCCAGCCGCTGCCAGCCCGCAGGCAGACGCGCGGATCAAAGCGCATCTCTCCCTCCCCGGCAACCGCACGATAACGGAATTCACAGGGCACCGCCCGACTGCAGCGCCGCTCCGCCCGGAAAATCCGGCAACTCCCTGTCCGTCAGGGCTCGGGAATCCGGTGAATCGTCCCGTGAATGACCCTCTCCTGTTCCTTGCCATCGGCCCCTCGGAACCGGCAGCTCACCGACACCCCCATGGCAGGATGCAAACCGGGCACGGTCAGGACGACGGTACGTTCCCCGCGCCGCGCCGCCGCCGTCACCTCCAGCGCATGCTCTCCCACATGCCCGCTGCCATAGTTTGCAGACCGCTTCAGATCCCACGCCCGCACCTCATAGCGGCCCGCTTCGCCCACAGTCGCTGCATCCGGCGCGTCGCTCAGATCGATCTCCACCGCATCGCGCCGGAACCGCAGCCCAAGCGGCTGCAGAGCCGGCCGACCAGTCCAGCGGACCCGGTAGAATCCACCGGGCTGACCCTGATTCCCCGCCCACGCAAACATCCCACAGGCATAGAACTGCCCATCCCGTGGGTGGAAACGCCCACGCATCACCCCGGTCGGAAACTGCGGCAGCGGCAGCGCACACATCCCCCCCTGCGCCTGCCCACCCACCATCTCGTGCGGCACAGTGTAGATCCGGCCATACCCATACGAAAGATTGAGCAGCGCCCCATTAAAGGGACCCCAGCGGGCTTCCCGCGGCACCCACACCAGCTCGGATGGCGACCGGTCGAACGCATTCGTGATCCAGCAGAGCGGCTGCTCCATGGCCGCATCGGAGGAATCCGTCACCGGGGTGTACCCGAACATGTTCCCGTAGAATTCCTGCGGCCCGGCCCCGCGCACCAGATTGATCCGGTTCTTCGGCGTCCAGAAACCTTCCTGATCCGTCACGAAGAAAGTGCCATCGGGATTGAGGCACACTCCATTGGCCGCCCGGAATCCAGTCGCCAGAATATCCGTGCGCCCTCCATCGGCACTCACTTTCAGCAGAGTTCCATGATGCGCCACCACTTCCTTGAGCGCATGCCTCCCGGACTTCGCATAGTAGAAATTCCCAGCCGCATCAGCCTGCAGCCCCATCGCAAATTCATGGAAATGCTCGGTGACCTGGTGATCGCTGTTGAAGCATTCCACGAAGTCCGTCTCGCCATCGCCATTCCGGTCGTGCAGCTTCGCAATCTGATCGCGGCAGCACACATAAATCTCCCCACCGACAATCTTCAGCCCAAGCGGCTGAAACAGCCCAGCGGCCATGCGGCGCCAGCGAAGCTTCCCAGTGGCCTGACCAATTCCCTCCACGCTCCACACATCTCCCATCCACGTGCAGACCACCGCCCGGTCGCCGTCGGGATGGAAATCAAAACCAGTCAGCCGCAGCCACGACTGCCACGGATTGGCGCCAGCATCCGGATGAGTGAGCACATCGGCCGCAAATGGCCCGGATTCGTCCCCGGGAGCGATCTCGGTCTCCACCGTCTGATTCCACTGGGCCGGTCCGCCCTTCGTCAGTTCCCCCAGATCCAGCGGAAGCCGCGCGGCCCGCACAAGCGCCGCCACGCTGGCATCGTCGGTTCCCCGCGTCAGCCCGATCCGGAAGTTCACGGGCGTGGCCGCCGCCGGAATGGTGAGCACGTGAAACCCGGCCTCCTGCGCGACGCTCACCCCTTCTCCAGCCACGTGCACCACGAACCCGTCTGCTTCCGGGGCCACCCGCAGCCGCAGATCACGCGCGGATTTCCCCGCATTGATCGTCCGCACAAACAACGGATGCGTCCCGTATTCGATCAGCTCCGCAGCTTCAAACAGGCGCGCCTCTCCCACGGTGTACTGCATCACGCTGACCGGGCCATGCCGGTGCAGTCCCTCGAACCGGCACCACGTGCGCGGCAGTGGGCCATACGGCTTCCCATCCCTCCCGCGGAACCTCAGATCATCCCAGTTGCCACTCTCCGGATTCGCCCACGCTGGCGCATCGGGATTCACAAAAAGCGGTTCACCCGTGAGGCTCGCATGCGTCCCATGCGAACCATCGAAGGCGACCCCGCGCCAGTCAATGAACGACCCCGTGGTCGCCGCAGCCACCTGCAGGGTGTCGTGCTCGTAAACCATCCACGCCCGGCCACGCGATACCCCGCCGGTTCCCTCGTCCAGCCGCACCGCAATCCCCTTCTGCGCAATCGTCTCCGGCCCGGTCTGATAGGTCCACATGAGATACGGCCCGTAGTCCATCCGCTCGTGCTGCGTCGCAGGATCTTCCTTCGGCGCTTCTTCCGCAGGCAGCGTCTTCATGCGCCGCGGCAGCGATGCCAGCCACGGTTCATCCAGCTCGGCATACTGCGACGGATGGAATGGACGCACCAGGCTCTCCCGGATATAATGAATCACCGCGTACTTCTGCGCAGCCGTGTACTGCGGCATCGGCATCATCAGCCCATAGCCATGCGTCAGCGTCTGATACTGACGCCATGGATCGCTCCCGTTCCGGAATTCCTCGAGATGGAATTTCCGCGAGGTCGGCATCGAACCTTCCTGCTTTTCGGTGCCATGACAGGTCACACACAGGGTCCGGTAAATCTTCGCTCCCTCGGCCAGCGTCGCCTCATTCTGTCCACGGATGAGCACGGCATGATCCGCCACATCCAATGGCTGCGCCCACGCCCCGCGGATCTCCGCACCGCCTTCCAGCTGCAGACCCAGCCTCACGGGAATTCCAGGAATGCCCCGCGGAAAGGTCGCTTCAGCCGCTTCCCCCTTCCACTCGTACAGCGGGGTATTGACAGCACCCGCCTCGCCCCGGCTCAGCGCCTTGGCTTCCTCATCGCTCAAACCACGTTCCCAGTACCGCAGCTGACTCACTCCGCCTTTCTCGAGATCACCCACAAAACCCTTGCTGCCCAGCCCGACATGCAGCCGATGCCCTTCAGCATCCGGACGCCGGAAGCCATCCCCGCTGCCATCAGCCCGCCCATCCACAAACAACCGCACCCGCCCGTCACTGACCCGCAGCACCGCCGTATGCGGCTTCCCATCATTCAGATTCTGCGCCCGCCCCGTCACCGCCCCCAGCCAGCCGACATCGTAAAACAACCGGCCGTCCCGCAACCCCAGCATCTTGGCCCCGGGTTCCCATTCCTCTCTCCGGCAGAACGAAAACAAGGCCCCGTCACCCCCCGCCCGGAACGATACCATCACCGTGAAATCCCGGTCGAACCTCAGCTGCCCCGCAGGCTGCTCCTTCGCTTCCCCTGCCGTCACCCCCATGGCGGCATCCTCCGCCACAGGCTTCCCGTCAATTTCCGCACTGTAGATTCCCGGATTCCCCTCCAGCTGCTCGGCCCGTACCTCAAGCGTCCGCCATCGACCATCCGCCGGAGCCTCCAGCGGCAGCACCGCTCCCTCGCCAAACTGCAGCGACGCCCGCGCCGCTTCCCCGGGCAGACGGAACTCCAGATGCACCCGGAAATTCGCCAGCCGCTGAGGATGAACCCACCGCTGCCCGCCCCCGCCTTCCCGGTAGTCCGGAAACAAGGCCACCCTCGTCTGCTCCGGCGTCAGGGACGGAACCAGAGGAACCTGCCCCCCCGCAGGCAGCAGACCCAGAAGCACAGCAGCAGAAATCAGTGACGCACGCATAAATTCGAAACTCGGAAACGTTCAGGTTCTTCTCACATTATCCACGGGGCTGCCGCGGTTTCCCGCCCGCACCCGGACAGATTTCGTTGCAGTTTGCCCACCCTTGCTCAGCGCTCCCGCCCCGCCACCGGCAGCCAGCGCACCGCATTCTCCAGCACCTTGAGAGGCTCGGCCTGACGATAGACTGGATACGATTCATGCCCCGGCCGGAAGTAGACGACCCGTCCCCGGCCCACCTTCCAGACACAGCCACTCCGGAAGTGCTCGCCCTTGTCCCACCGCTCCTCGAAAACCACAGCGTCGGGCGGGGGCACATGAAATGGCTCACTGTACATCTCGGTCTGACGGACTTCCCACTTCGCAGGCAATCCCGCCGCCAGAGGATGATCCGGCAGCAGGGTCGTCATCTTCCCAGGCATCCCATCAGCCCGCCACGCCGGAAAGACACACGCAGGCAAACTCAGCCGCCACACATTCTCCCCAGTCTTCTCCACAAACGGCGTCAGCTTCGCATCGGCCTTCACGCCAACCCCAATCACCTGATCATTGACCACCTCCAGCTGTGCCCCCTCGCGCCGGTCCGCAGGCATGGCCGCCTTCGCATCGTCCTTCGCCCTCTCCTGCATCAGACGCACAAAGGGCCGTGCCCAGTGCGCCGAATGCAGCGCCACCAGACCAAGCTTCCCCTCCCGCACCCGCGCCACCACCCGTTCCGTCGCCGCCTGCGTCACGGCCTGATGCTTCACATGACCCCACCAGATGAGGACATCGCACTGCTCCAGTGCCGCCTCATCCAGCCCCTGCTCCGGCGACGCCAGACTCACCGACTTCACCCGGATCCCCGGCAATCCGGACAAATGCGCCGCAATGGTCTCTCCCAGAAAACGATCGCCATACGCCTGCTTCTGCTCGGGCTGCTGCTCGTCCCAGACAAGGACACGCACGGTTTCCTCCGCCCCCGCGGAAACGACCAGTCCAGCCAGCACGGAAATCAGAATCTGCTTCATGAACACAGATTGCACCGTCCCCGCGCCCCGGAGCAAGCTCGTTCCGCGACCCCGCGCAGATTATCACTGGATCCCAGCGCCCAACCCGCAGATTCTCCCACCGTGAATCTCTTCGTCTACGGTTCTCTCATGTCGGACACCGTCTGGCAGGCAGTCACAGGAACACTCCGCCCGGCCATTCCCGCCACGGCCCGCGGATGGGAAGTCCGCGCCATCCGCAACGCCTCCTACCCAGGCCTCGTCCCCGCCACGCCGGATGCCATCGCCCACGGCCTGCTCCGCACCGGCGTTTCCATGGACGACCTCAGGCAACTCGACAAATTCGAGGGCAGCTTCTACGAACGGATCGCCATCCGCACTACGATCCCGGACGGCACCTCGCCCCCCGCCGATGCATGGGTCGTCGCCCCATCCCAACGGCACCACGTCCTCCCGCTCCCGTGGGACGCCCACCGCTTCTTCACGGAACAAATCGGCGATTTCCTCCGCCAGTTCTGCCCGCCCAGCCCCTCGGACTGACAGCACTCAGTAATCCCTCGCCAGCAGATGGCCAGCCATCTCATGCAGCCACCGGGCCGCACCGCCAAAGGGCTCGAGCGCCCCAGTCGCCTCAGCAGTAAGCCGCGCCGCCTCGGCCCGCGACGCCTCCAGCCCAAGAATCGCAGGATACGTGCTCTTCCCAGCCTCCACATCCTTGCCCGCCGTCTTGCCAAGCTTCTCGGACGTCTGCGTCACGTCCAGAATGTCATCAATCACCTGAAACGCCAGCCCCAGCGCATGCCCGAACTTCGTCAGCGCCGCCAATTGCACTCCATCCGCCCCACCCACCATCCCGCCCAGCCGCAGCGAACTCGTCAGCAGCGCCGCCGTCTTCCCCTCGTGAATCGCCCGCAGTTCACCGAAACTCACCTGCCTCGTCTCCCCCTCCAGATCCAGTACCTGACCGCCAATCAGATGCCGCGACCCAGCCGCCACCGCCAGATCCCGCACCAGATCCGCCACCCCATAGCCATTCCCCGGAGGCGACTCCAGCAGCAGCCCGAAAGCAAGAGGCTGCAGCGCATCCCCCGCAAGCACCGCCACCGCCTCTCCATACACCTTGTGGCACGTCGGATGCCCACGCCGGAAATCATCGTCGTCCATGCACGGCAGATCATCGTGAATCAGTGAATACGTGTGCATGCACTCCACCGCACACGCCACCCCCAGCGCCCGTTCCTCGTCCCCTCCGCACGCCCCGCACGCCGCCAGCGCCAGCGCCGGCCGCAGCCGCTTGCCTCCCGCAAAAACACTGTGCCGCATGGCCGCATGCAGCGTCCCCGGCACCTCATCCACCCCCGGCAGATAACGCTCCAAGGCCGCATCCACCCGCTCCCGCTGCCGCTCCAGATACTGTTTCAGAGTTTCTTCGTTCATGTCTCGTCGTCTCAACAGGAAGCCCACCAGCCCGCTCCGCCAACCGGAATTCACTACCCGCCCGCGGACCAACCCACCGCTCCCCGTTTTCCTCTGGCACCCCACCATCCCCCGGCCTATCCCCACACCCCCATGAACGCGCGACAGCAACTCCTCAGCATCCTCCGCCGCAAATCCGTCATGTACGGCGACTTCACCCTCGCCTCCGGCAAGAAAAGCGACTTCTACTGTGACGCCCGTCTCACGACCCTCGACCCCCTCGGAGCCATCGCCCTCGGCGAAGTCGGCTGGGACCTCGTCCGCACGGAATCCGCTCGCCTCGGAACCCAGCCAAATGCCATCGGCGGCCTCACCATGGGAGCCGACCCCGTCGCCCTCGCCATCGGCATCGGAGCCGCCCGCGCCGGAGCCGACCTCCAGGTCTTCTCCATCCGCAAACAACCCAAATCCCACGGCCGCGGCCGCCTCATCGAAGGCAATTTCAAACCCGGCGACACCGTCGTCATCGTCGATGACACCGTCACCACCGGAGGCTCAACCCTCGAAGCCATCGAGAAAGTCCGCAGCGAAGGTGGCCACGTGGCCTTCGCCCTCGTCCTCGTCGACCGCGGCGAAGGCGGACGCGAAGCCATCGAAGCCTCCGGCGTCCCCGTCCACGCCATCTTCTCCCGCGCCGACATCGACGCGGCCCAGGCCTGAACGCGAATGCGGGGCTCCGCGGTCAGCCCGGGAAAGGCATCATCCTTCCCATGAAGATCCGCACCCTCCTTGTCCTGCTGCTCACAGGAGCTTCCCTCGCCGCCGCAGTCCCGGATCCGCCCCTAGCCGGCCGCCGCCCCAACGTCATCCTCATCATCACCGACGACCAGGGCTGGCCCGACTTCTCCTGCCACGGCAACCCCATCCTGAAAACCCCCAACCTCGACCGCCTCCACAACGAAGGCACCCGCTTCTCCGATTTCCAGGTCAGTCCCACCTGCGCCCCCACCCGGGCCGCCCTCCTCACCGGCCGCCACGAATTCCGCAGCGGCATCACCCACACCATCGAGGAACGCGAACGCCTCGCCCCGGACGCCATCACCCTCGCCGATATCCTCAAGGCATCGGGCTACACGACCGGTATCTTCGGAAAATGGCACCTCGGCGACCAGCCGGATTACTGGCCCTCCAAACGCGGCTACTCGGAAATGTTCATCCACGGAGCCGGCGGCATCGGTCAATCCTACCCGGGCTCCTGCGGCGATGCCCCCGGCAATTCCTACTTCAGCCCCACCATCCTCCACAACGGCACCTTCGTCCGGACCACCGGCTACTGCACCGATGTCTTCTTCGCCAAAGCCATCGCATGGATGGATGCCCTCCCCCGCAGCCAGCCGTTCTTCGCCCACATCGCCACGAACGCTCCCCACGCCCCTCTTCACGTCCGCCCGGAAGACGAAGCCCGCTACCGTGACAAGGCACCCCCGCAGACCGCGAAATTCTTCGGCATGATCGCCAACATCGACGATAACGTCGGCCGCCTCCTCGCATGGCTCACCTCCAGCGGCCGCGAACGCGATACCCTCGTCTTCTTCGTCACAGACAATGGCGGAACAGCCGGCCTCAAAACCCACCACGGCGGCCTCCGCGGCTCCAAAGGGTCCCCATGGCAGGGCGGCATCCGCGCCGCCGCCTTCTGGCGCTGGCCCGGCACCCTCCGTGCCCAGACCGTCTCCGCCCCCGCCGCCCAGATTGATGTCCTCCCCACCCTCGCCGAAATCTGCGGAGCCTCCCTCTCCCCAAAAGCCAGCGCCCAGATCGAAGGCCGCTCTCTCGTCCCTCTCCTCCAGAACCCTTCAGCCCCATGGCCCAACCGCACCCTCGTCACTCACGTGGGCCGCTGGAAACGCAACGGAGCCGCGGACGCCAAATTCTCCACCTGCGCCATCCGCGACTCCCGCTGGAAAATCATCCGACCCTCCCAGCAATCCCCCGCATGGCAACTCTACGACCTCCAGAACGACCCCGCAGAAGCACACGATCTCGCTTCCCAGCACCCCGATACCGTCGCCCGCCTCGCCGCCGATTACGAACAATGGTGGGATTCCATACAGCCCAGCCTCGTCAATGAATCCGCCCCCGTCACCGGTGAGAATACGTTCCACACCCTCTACCGCGCGCAGTTCGGCGGCCCCTGAATCCCCAGTCCTCCAAAACTCCGCCGATTTTATCACTGGCGGCCCGCAGACGCGCAGCCCATGGTGACGTTTCTTCCCGCCGCTTTCCGGCGGCGCTCCCTTTCTCATGACACACCAGGAAATCCTCGACGGCCTCGCAGTCATCGCCAGCCTCGTCCTCATCGAAGGCCTCCTCTCCGTGGATAATGTGCTCGGCATCGCCGCGCTCGCCCGCAACCTCCCGCCTCAGGAACAGAAAAAAGCCATCCGCCTCGGCATGGCCGGAGCCTACCTCTTCCGCGTCCTCGCCCTCCTCGCAGCCACATGGCTCATCAGCAATACATGGGTCCGCTGGCTCGGCGCAGGCTACCTCATCTATCTCATGGCTTCCCACCTCACCGAAGGCCACGAATCCCACGAAACCACCACCACCGCAGACCAAGGCCCGTCGACCGGCGTCAAAACCGCCGCCGCAACCATCGGCCTGACCGCCGTCCTCATCCAGATCGGCCTCATGGACCTCAGCCTCAGCATCGACAATGTCATCGCCGCCGTCGGCCTCAGCGAAAAACGCCCGGACGGCTCCCTCATCATGTGGCCCATCTACGCCGGCGTCGGTTTCGCCATCCTCGCCCTCCAGTTCATCGCCCCGCACGCCGTCAAACTGCTCCAGCGCTTCCCCATCCTCGAACCAACCGCCTTCATCCTCATCGGCTATGTCGGCTGCATCCTGCTCACCGAAGAAGCATGGCCCCTCCTCCACCCGGGCGAGAAACTTCACGTGGAATCATGGCAGAAATTCATCGGCATCATCATCATCACCTTCCTCGCCTTCCTCTACTCCAATAACCGCGGCGTCCGACGCCTCATCAATCCCATCCTCGCCATCTTCCGCCCCATCCTCAAAGCCTTCGCACGCACGGTCGAACTCGTCTTCCTCCCCCTCAGCTTCACCGTGAAACGCCTCGTCTCCCTCGCCCGCGGACCCAAGGCCGCCTGAACAGACCGCCCCGCTTCCCCACCGCCCCACCGCCCATGTTCATCGATCACATCCGCATCCTCGCCCAGGCCGGCGACGGCGGCGACGGAGCGGTCAGCTTCCGCCGCGAAAAATTCATCCCCCGCGGAGGCCCGGACGGCGGCGACGGCGGCAAAGGCGGCGACATCATCCTCAAGGTCGATCCCCATACCGACAACCTCCGCCAGTTCTTCTACAACCCAAACCTCAAAGCCGAACACGGAGCCAAGGGCGCATACCGCCTCCGCA
>Ga0315904_10001213_pt1 | contig 40635 bp, 43 predicted proteins | sample LakEriMetagenome_6_FD_203529 | JGI IMG/M metagenome (GOLD analysis project Ga0315904, IMG submission 203529) | Freshwater fungal communities from buoy surface, Lake Erie, Ohio, United States - Buoy 12 MA120 | ecosystem: Environmental > Aquatic > Freshwater > Lake | place: USA: Lake Erie, Ohio... | reverse complement strand
TACTCCGAATACTTCGAAATTATGATTGTGAATGACGAGAGCATGCACAAGGTTGGACGTAACTTTGATTTCATTATACATGATGAGCATCATAGATTCGGCGCTTTCCCAAAACCAGGAAGGGCTACAAAAATATTTAGGATAAACTTCTCTGATAGGCCGATGGTGTTCTTATCAGGAACTCCAAGTCCAGAGAGTTTTTCTCAGATGTATCATCAGTTTTGGGTAAGCGACAGATCTCCTTGGTCACGCTATATCAACTTCTACAAGTGGGCCGCTGACTATGTTAACGTAAGACAAAAGAAGATAAACAGCTTCACTGTAAACGACTACTCTGCAGGTATAGAGGACAAAATAATGTCCGATGTGTCTAAGTACATGATTACCTTTACTCAGGAGCAAGCTGGCTTTCAGTCTGTCATTGAGGAAGAAGTGCTACATGTAAAGATGAAGCAAAGAACGTATGACATAGCTAACAAACTGCTTAAAGACCTTGTTGTCGAAGGAAAGGATGAGGTTATACTTGGCGATACACCCGCCAAGTTGCTGCAGAAAGTCCATCAGATATATAGTGGTACAGTTAAGTTTGAGTCTGGAAACTCTATGATCCTTGACACAACCAAAGCTGAGTTTATCAAAGAACGATTTGCAGGCAAGAAGATTGGTATATTCTATGTCTTTAAGGAAGAGCTGAATGCATTGTGTCAAGTATTTGGATCAGAAAACTTGACAACAGATCTTGATGAGTTTAACTTTACAGATAATAAGAGTATTGCTTTACAAATTGTATCTGGTCGTGAGGGTATATCCTTAAAAAATGCAGAGTATCTTGTGTTCTATAACATTCAACATAGTGCCGTGTCTTATTGGCAGGCTAGGGATCGCCTTACGACTATGGATAGGCTGTTCAATAAAGTTTATTGGATATTCTCTGAAGGAGGTATAGAGGACAAGATCTATAAAGTAGTTAAAGGAAAGAAGAAGTATACAACTAATATTTTTAAGAAGGATTATGGAAAAACCTATTTTACACAGTGCGAAATTTGAATTTTCTCAGGAAGGAAATTGCAATGGATCCACAAATGAAGTGGAAGAACTAACTATCGAACTAGAATCATCTACCGTTATAGAAGATGGCGAATGCTACATTGTTCTAAGAACACCGACAGGTTGGTCGATAGACAGTCTTGACGAGCTAGCTGAATTGATAGAGAGATGTAAGAAAGTGATATAACGTTTCTCGGCTATATTTAGTGCCGACTTATAAAAACTAAATTAACTTATAAAATAAAATTTAAAATGGAAAACGAAAATTCAAAAGTAGAAGAAACTAAGGCATTGAATATAGCCGATGTTAGCAGTAGTGCGGAGTTTAAAGCATGGGATGATTTATTTGGAATACTTGCTTGGAAATTTCAACAGAATAAAAGTGGTGATATGTATTTAGATGGTGAAGCTGTTTACAATGAACTTAAAGAAAAGTTTGATTTACGAAGAAAGTAGCATTACTGCTAACATTCGTATAGGCGCAGCGATAGTTGCGCTTATACTTTGTTATATTTATATGCAGCCAAATCTCATGAAAAATCGTAGTTTTGGCTTGTTAATAGTCCAGTTTATTGTGCAAAAAACTGGACATATAATCGATATTTATCCGTTTATTTATAAGATATGAAACAAATAGTATATAATGCAGTTAGGTGCTTAGAGTGCAATGAACTGTTAGTTAGTTACAGCAGACATGACTACAAAACGTGCGGCTGTCCGAACGGAGCGATGGTTGATGGAGGAACAGCTTATGGTAGATATGGAGCTAAGGACATGAGTAAGATTGAAAAGATAGATGTCTATGACGATGACGACTTTGAGATTGTAAGAAAGCATGCCGTAAGAGGTAGCCGAGGCCCGAATGGAGATCAGCCGTTATCGTGGATTGCGATATGCGATATGGATGATGACTACCTACAGGCTGTCTTGGATTATGGTGGTGCAGAATGGCATATTAATATTATTAGAAAAGAAATAGAATATAGGCGCAACAAATAAAAAATAAGCGCAAATTTTAGTTAAGTTAAATTTTTAAATGTAATTTTATGGAATGCAAAAATTGTTTTGGAAGCGGAACTTATGAAGTAGGTCCGAACTGTAGTATGCCGGCAAGCGCTTGTTGTGGTGGATGCTATGAAACAGTAAAGTGTGAAATGTGTAATGGTACAGGTAAAGTAAATGAAATGAAATCACCAATAGACGAAATCTACGAAATGTGGCTTAAGAACGATGAGCGTAACTTCAATCGTTGGTTTGTTACAAATGTAAACAGACTGAACAAGGATCTCATCTCCTTGATGAAAGAGGCATACTACTCCGGATTCCAGGAAGAACTCCCATTCGCAAACTTTGATGATTATCTTGATGGAATCAAAGATACAGTCGAAACTAATTAAGGAGTTAGAGTCACAAGGATATTATGTCCTTAAGCTCTCTGTAACAAACAAGCCTGGTATACCCGACATTATAGCTTTGCCGAAAGGATGCAATGCAGTGTTCTTTGAAGTTAAGCAGCAAGGCAAAAAGCCAAAGCCATTGCAGGAGTACAGGATGAAAGAGCTAAGAGATCACTCAATAAAATCATTTGTCTACGATGGAACATGGAGTATACATAGTGGACTTGGAGATGAAGGCTGTTCCGAGACTACCTAAGTCTAGGCTTCATCCGATAACTATAAAGGCAGACAAGTATCCAGTCGTATTAGACGAAAGAGGTATCATTGTCGAGTCTTGTAAGAAAAGAGTCTGTAAGTCACTAATGAAAAATAAAGCAGTAAATTACGACAACTATGTTGTAACACTTAAATACACAAACCCAAAATTTAGCACGAAAGTATATGGAACCTGAAGAATTGATTAAAGCGAAAAATTATTTTGAGAAAGCAAAAGGTATTAGAATGGGATTATGGATGTCCGAGGTAAGAAAGCAATTTGCACTTAGGATGCACAGAGAAGGTGCTAAGTCAAGACACATAAAGTCTATCACATTCCTAAGACATGACCAGACATGGCACTATATAAATAGATGCAAGCCTAACCCACAAGTTGAAAATGTGGTACTAGAGAACATGGATGAATGGATAGAGAAAGGTCTATATCCAATATCTGTAAGAATTGTCAAGGGCAACGTTCATCTAGAAACAGGATACGAACTATCTGAAGATCCTTCGTACAAGTCAAGAGTATCTAAGAACATAAAAGATGAGGTAAGGACCAAATGGGATAAATTAGTAGACGATTTGTTAATATAATAATTTGTCCATATATTTGGCTCCGTGAATAACTACATGCAGTATGTCAACTCGACCATGAAGGAGCTATATGACCTTTGTGCAGAACTGTATGAGGCTCTTGCGGACAAGAACGATGACGAATCAAAAGAAGTAGTCAAGAAAATTAACGCTGTCCTGCGAGACATCCAAAAATCAAAAGATGAATGATAGGCAAACTTATAAAACAGATTTAGTTAAATCGATTTTAGAAGAATTTCCTAATGCTTCTACTCGTTCATTAGCAAGTATACTTTTTGAGAGGTATCCTTTAGATTTTATTAATCTTGAACAAGCTAGAGGGCATATTAGATACTATAGAGGGGAACACGAAAATAGCAAGTCATTAAGAGATACTTCTCATTTTACATCTATGGAAGAAAGAAAAAATAGGCAAGGATGGAGTAAACTTCCTGAAAGCGACTATAAAGAACAAGAGGCTTTTATTATGCCTCAAGGTAATAACCGAATACTAATGCTTTCGGATATACACTTGCCTTACCACGATGAGCAAGCACTAAGCATAGCTCTAGAATGGGGATACAATAAGAACCCTAATGCTATTATCTTAAACGGAGATACTATTGATATGTACCAGGCTTCACGATTTATTAAGGACAGAAGGCTTCGTGATTTATCAGGAGAGATTAACATTACTAGAGAGTTCCTTAAACAACTTAAAGAAGAGTTCGACTGCCCTATATATTTCAAGCTAGGAAACCACGAGGACAGATGGGAGAACTATCTGAAGAGTGTAGCACCAGAGCTTTTAGGAATAGCAGATTTTGAACTTAGAAACGTACTTAGATTTGGAGAGCTTGGAGTTACTGAGATTAAGTCTAAGCAAAGTATTAAAGCAGGCCATTTAAATATCCTACACGGCCACGAGTTTGGTCATTCGGTATTCAGCCCTGTAAACGCTGCTAGAGGTCTTTATATGCGCTCTAAAGCATATTCAATTGTTGGACACCACCATCAAACATCTGAGCATTCAGAGAAGGACTTAAACGGCAACGTTGTTACTACTTGGTCTATGGGATGTTTATGTGGGTTAATGCCAGAGTATATGCCGTACAATAAATGGAATCACGGCTTCGCTTGGGTAGAGACGGAAGCAAGCGGAGACTTTGAGGTCAAGAATTTACGAATCATAGAAGGAAAAGTAAGATGATTGTGAACAAAAGAAAAACCCTGTCTTTCGGCAGGGTTCTTTTTTATTGTATTTTTCCTTTGAACTCTTTTTCATAATAGTACCAGGTTTTAGGACTTATTCGTTTTCCTGTATTTCCTATTATTTGACCTAGCTCTTTTACTTCCTCCTTGTCTATTATATTTCCATATCTTTCAAATATTCTCATAGACTGAACCTCTGGATTTTCCTCATAAACTATGTCAAGCATTGATTTATCTATGTTCATGTTTCTAGTATACGCATAGTACTTTTTAAGCTCAGTTAGTTGCCTTGCTTTATCAAAGTTCTTCTCTACTATATTCTCAAGCTCTCCCACTGTAAGTGATCCTCCTTCGTCATAAATTTTCTTAATCTGATTGTATACCTTTTGTTCTTTAAGGTATATTTCAGTCTCTCTCTTCATTTCTTTCTTCTCGAATTCATCTTGTAGACTGTATCTTACAATGTCTTTGTTTGTATACCTAACAGATTGTTTTTCTGCATGCTTTAAAAGTTCATCAGACATTATTGTAAAATTTTGTCCGAAAGGAGTTGATCTATCAAATATTCCATTAGCAGCAGCATAGATAATATTAATCGTAGGATTTGTACTTTCATTTGTTATTATCTTCTCTACGAATGCTTTTGACCTTGCTGGAGAAAGGCCCAAACTTGGAGCTAATGATTTATATATAGCTTCTACTCTATCGTCTTCCAATCCTTCAGCTATAGGAAGTATTTTTTTATTTTTAGGAGCTCTAAATACTTGCTCTTCTGTAAATAAGTCATATCCATAATATGCTACAATAGCAGCTATCATTGGATTTCTTCCAGGTATTTCAGTTGGCCATACTGGAGTAGATGCTTTTAAAGTCTTGCCTAAAACTTTCTTATTGTCATATCCTAATTGAGTACTATACATTAAATTCTCAGCTGCAGTAGTTATTATAGAAGCAACTGGAAGTTTTTTTATTCTTATGTATTGTAACTCTCCATTTTTATCTTTTTTACCAGTAAAAATTATATGATAATTTGCTTTTTCATGAACTGATATTGAGTCAAGAGCAAATTTCACTTTCTTTTTTCTTTCCTCCTCATCATCTTCATCATCATCAAATGCTGCGAGTGCAGTAGCTACGGAAGTGCCAGCTAATACTCCACCCATTATAGCTAATTGAACCATGCTAGATGCAAATTGAGCTGGCTTTTGTTCTGCAAAATCTAAAGGTTTCCTTAACCCTTGCATACCAGCATTAAAATATGGCATGAAAACATCCATTTCTTTTGCCCATGTACCTCCTTGATTAAAGTCTATAAGCTCTCTAGCTTCTCTGGATGCTTCCCACATTATATCGTCAAGATCTTTTCCTGTTGGGTTTTCTCCATTATTTTCTTTCTTGTAATCATCTATTAGATTTTTCTTCATCTTTTCATATACAGCAAGTCGCATGGCTATTTCAGATGTTTCTCCTAAATAAGATAATGCAGTTCCATATGCAGACAATATTCTATATGGAGCATTTACAGTAAATTCAAGTGCAGATGTAAGTTTAGCATTTGGTATCTTACTGGCTATTCTGCCTTTTGGCTTCAGTTCTTTTAATGCTCTTAATCCTTCTTGAGACATTGATTCCATTAGACCTCCATGTGCTGCATATTCCATGTATACCTTATCTATTTCTCCATTTAAAATTGTTCTCTTAAGATCATTAAACATTTTTTTTGTAAAATTCTTAGTAAATCCTACAGCTGCTTTTACTCCAGATATTAATTTGAAATATTCATACCATTTATGAGAATAAACATCAGTAAAGAAAACCGCATTACCCCAGTCCATTGGAACATTTCGAAGTATAAAGAATGGGTTGCCACCAGTTGCAAAGAACCGCAACATTCTAGATGGAGTCAATGCTATGTTCTTTAATAACCATCCTAATATTGGAACATCTTCGTTAAATTGCTCTATAGCTGGGACAACTTTAGTTTCTTTTACATCCAATATTTGTCTTGCTATGTCCTCTCTTGCAATTATATAATTATCTACTCCATTTTTAAAGTAATGTACTTTTCTATATCCATCAGGCATAGACTCACTATCGTACTTTCTTTTTGGACGACCATCTTTAAATTCTCCAACAACTGGATTATCTAATATGAAATATTCAGACAAAGTAGACTTTTCTTTTGGAGTAGCTTTTTCTAAAGCATCTACCATTTCATTTATCATTTGATTCTCGAAAGCTCTATTAGTTACTGTATTAAGATTCATCATTAATAACCACCTTGAATCACTTATAATACCATTTTCGTTTTTATTAGTAAGAGACATTATGTCGTCTTTTGTTATTCCAATTCTAGCAGCCTCTCTATCAATATCTGATAAATCTTTATTATCATCAATGATATATTTAATCGTCTTTATTGGAGAGTATTCTACGTCCTTTAGATTGTTGTATGTCTCTTCATTTATCCTTCCAGAATCCTTAAGAATTTTTAAATTTTCTGAAAATGCATCAAAATAAATATCAGCCCTTCTATTCAAATCATTAAATTTCTTTTCTCCAAGTTCAGCTCTTTTGTCTTCAAGATCTCTTTGTGCATCTGATTCATTAAATCCATCTTGACCAGTATACGGTTCCTTATATATTTCAGATCTATCTAAAAGATCTTTATATGCTTTTTCACCTACTCTATCTTTTATTTTATTTAGTTCATTAGTATTTTTACTCTCTTTGTATTTTACTATATTGTCTAAATCTTTTTTAGATTCTTCGGTCAATCCATTATATGCTTTTTCTCTTAATTTAGCTCTATTCTCATTTATGGCAATCATCCTTCTGCTGTATATGATTTCATCCAATGCATCTAAATCTTGTTTAGGAAGCATTCTATTAAATTTGCCTCTATATATTTTTTTATCAAGTATTTTAAATCTTAATCCTGCAAATCCAGATGCTCCAGCTTTATCAACCAATTTAGCATGTGCTTGCTTGGCCTCTTTATTTTTTATGCCACGCATTCCCCTCTTGAGGTCTGTCTGCCTATCAAACATAGCTTTTCTAAAAGATTTTATGCCTTCCATAAATCTTTTGAATATTGATGGCTTTTTATATTTTGCCTCTAATTCTTCTTTGCTTTTCTTGAATACGTCTTTTACAGTTGTCCCAGATGCAGATCTTGATGTCATCGCATTGGCAATTTCTTGCTGACTATATCCCTGCCCCAATAAATATTGTTCAATAGCAGCATCAGAGAAACCGTTCTGTTTAGCTGCATTTATGATGGCAGTTATACTTTTCGGCTTTTGGTTACGCGCCTCGAACGAATTGTCTATCTGTTTGCGGATAGATTTTAATTCTGCTATTTTAGGAATAGCTCCAGCGCTACTCATTACATTTTTTTGAGCAAATTTTTCTTCTTCTGTTTTTCTTGATACTTCGGTTTTGTCTTTATTATATTTAGTATAAGTTTCAGTTACATCGTATGATTTATAGAACTCAGTAGGTTGATAAACTCCATCTATTTTAGCTAAAAGAGTCCATCCAAATGACGGGTGATGATCAATTTCACCTGGTTTTGTCTGTACTATCTCAAAAGTATTTGGATCAAATTGTACTATACTAATTATTTCTCCACCTTCAACTCCATCATTTAGTGGATCCATTATTTTTTTGTAAAATTGATCTTTATTATTTATTCCTAAAGAGTCTTTAAATTTTTTATTTGCAGGTATGGCATTATTAAGTGCTTTCCTCAAATCAGGAGAGAAATTATTTTCTATATCAAGTAGCCTAACTATTTCATTCGGATCTGATTCAAATGAATTAAAGTTATTTATATCCTGTCCATATTTATTCTTAAATGCATTAAATGCTTTTATTGTTTTTTCATTTGATTTTATAGTATTATTGAATAATTCTATCAATTCAGAGTTAGATAAAATATTGTTTTTTAAAATTAAATTTACTAATTCAGCAAACATATGCTGTTGGAATTGCCAAGATTGATCTAATGTTCCAGAATGAGGCGCAAATAAATTTGCATTACCATTTATCGAATTTCTTATAAATGTCTCTGCCTGTGCTTTAGTGTTAAATGCAGCTAAGTTAGATACTTCTCCAATATTCTTTCCTTTTAATTCCATCATATATGGAACATATCCTTTTCCTCCAAAAAGATTTATTGTAAGACCATTACCAAGATTTGTTTCTCCAGCATTAGTGTAATCATACATGTTAGTTATAAATGGTTTTCCATTAAATTCTCTTATATCAACATCTTGTACAATATTTCTAATAAATGACCTTTCATCATTTTTTACACTTGGCGCTTTTATTACCTTAGATTCTTTTTGTTGCCTTGGTATAGAAAACGTTCCAACTTCTCCACCGTCCCCTTGTTCTTTAGGTCCAAATAATTTTATTTCTTTTGCCTGTATCTCTTCACCACGAGCAACCTTCTGAGACACTACATTCATAAAATCAATAACCTCTCTATCAGTAAGTGGTTTCAACCCGAACATTTTTGCAATTCTATCTAAGAATCTTCTAATAAGACTTTGCGTAGGTGCAGGAAGAGTAGCATAATTATCTGACAATATTCCAAATAATTCAGCTAACTTTTCTTCGTTCTGAATGTTTTCTTCATAGTTAGAAGTAAAATCATTTAAATATGTAATTACTTGTCCAGCACCTTCTACGTTAACTAATGATTTTCTTACAGAATCAACCATTGCCTTTGTAATTCGAGATGCTTCAGCATCGCTTTTTACACTATTAAGAATAACGGCATGAAATACTTCATGAGCTGCCGTTCTATTATTAGCCTTAGTATTATTTATATGTATAGTCCTTGTCTTTGGATTGTATTCTCCAGCTGTAGATTGTTTTCTGTTCTGCTCACCAGTAGCTTGACGATATGATGCATCAGTATCGTGAACGACAAATTTAACGTCAGGTAAAATTTTAGCGATTGCTTTTGCAGCATTTGATATAGACTGAGCAACCCTGCTATTGTCCTTAGATATCTTGAGGCCACCAACTTGCTCATCAATCTGCTCGGCTGTTCCTTCTAAAAGCTTTCCTAAACGCTCTACCTCTTCGACTACAGCTGCTTTCTCGATTACAGGCTGCTCAACTACTGTTTCTTCGATTGCTGTTGGTTCAGTCGGTACAATATCTAGAGCTGCTTCTTCCATAGAAACTTTACGCTCAGTTATAGGTCTGCTATTAAACTCTTCTATAGTTATAGGATTGTTTCCTTGTTCTACCTCTCCTTTATAAGTAATCAAGAAGTCAAGATCGTTTTCAATCTCTTGTTGGATATCATTTAAATTTCCAAGTGTAGTAGACTTATTTAACCTTTCTTCATTGTTTTTCTTTAAATTGGTTATTTCCTTGTACTTGTTGTACAAATAATCAATAGTTCCATTTAAAGCATTAATATCTACAGAATCTCCTCTTGATGCTTTTTCAATTATATTATTATCTGCTTCACTCATATCGGCAAATAAATCATCAGGCTGTAGATTATATTTAGCTATTCTGTCTTCTATTAACTTATCTACTTCCTCTTCACTCCTGCCTTCGATAGGGCGATTGCCAAGATCTGTTTCTGGCTGCGCGGTTTCCCCGACTGGCCTCTCTCCTTCCCTGACTTCAGGTTGTCTTTCTTGAGCTCCCTCACGTTGAATGCCACCGCCTTCTGCAGTGACTTCTTGGACTGGCTTTGTGCTTTCTTTAACGGCATTTTCTCCTATTGTTTTAAGTTGGTTATCTATTTCTGCAATTCTGTCCATCTGTGGTTTGACAAGGTTTGCATCTTTACCTGCTATTTGTTTGTTAATTCTATCTTTCTCAAGCATTAAATCTAAAGCGACAGATTTGCTTTCAACACTGTACTCTTCAGGTATAGACTGAATTTTAGATTTAACCTCTCCATATGAATTGTAAATCTCTTGAGCCTCTTGCTTGGATATCTTGCCAGATATTATGCTTGACTTTAGATTCGTAAGAAGTGCCTCGGGTATACCATCCATCTTAGCTGAATTAAAAAGAACTTCCATCTGTTCTTTATTCATTGATTTCTGTATACCCTCTGTAGCAACTTGCTTGCTGTTTGAAACAACACCCATTACGTGACCACCTAGCATTCCTAGATATCCTTCATACGCTGCATCAGATAATATCTCCCACCCAGATTTATTATTGAAGTACTCTGTTCCTTTTGCTATGTCATATACTTCTTGAATTCCAACTTGTGATAGAGCTTGAGCCGTTTCTGTTGCGCCCTCTACTATTCCAGCTCCTGCAGTTCTTATTCCGGCTTTTAATAATGTAGATGAAATATTATTTCTTATAGATGCCTCAATAAATTCTTTTGGAGCATTCTTAGGCATATCCATAAGTACAGACTTAACTATTGAGTTGGTTATGTTCTTACCAAATCCAGTTTTCTGCATAGCGAAGTCAATACCAAATTTTTCAAGAACTGAACTTACCGCACCATAAACAGATGACATTAATACTTTTTCGGTATCAGATATTCCTTTTACTTGGTCAAGCTCATCTTTCATCTCATAATAAGACTGAGCATAAAATGCAGCATAAGTAGCTGGGCCACCACCGAGAACTCCTCCAGATGCTAAAGCGCCCATAGACTCAGATAAAGAGAACATAGCCTTCGAGAAATCACTTCTCTCTTTAGACTCCATATACTCTTCAGTGGTACCAGAGCCAACAATCATTCTAGCAAAACTGTCTTGATCTTCTTTTGTAAATGTAGTTTCTCCTGCAATTTCTGCAGCTATAGACCCAGCAAGTCTAGGTAAATATGTAACTCCCTTTACAAACCTATAAGCAAGTCCACCACCAAAAGATCCTTTAGCTTCATTTATTACATACTGCTGACCAACAGATTCATTTATAGATGCATCTATATAACCCATATTTTTAACTTGGTTATTTATCTGCTCTCCTTCTTGTGCTATTGCTTCTCTTGACTTATCTATTAATGGTTTGTAGTCTAACTCAAATTGTTCTTTGCTTATTTCTCCGCTATTTACTTTTGCGTATATATCACTAGCATATTTATTCAATGAGTTAACTCTGTCAGCATACATTTTAACTGACTCCTTAACATCATTTGTATATTCATTGGCACGCTTTACCGCTGTGTAATCTTTTGGAAGTTGAGCTAGTTCTGCAGCAACTTGATCTTCGCTAAGACTATTTCCACTTCTAGATGCTATTATTTGTCTATCTCTTATATCTTTAAATGCTCCAGAAACAGTACTAGCATATTCCTTTCTAGCATCACGCACCTCCTGCTCTGCAACCATTATATTTACTTTATTATCTGGTGCTTTCTCTGTTATCTGAGCATTCATTTCAGGACTTAGTCCATATCCTTCTCCTAACTTTATCTGAGGATTGTATACTGGTAGTTTCTGATCTCTTAATTGTTTTTCTTTTTCCTCTAGATTTTTTTCAGATTCTTTTATATTCTCTATTCCCCTAAGATTTGAATTGGCTCTCATCCAAGCCTTCATATCATTTGCAACAGCTACATCTGCTTTATCTGTAAAGTTGTCAAGTGGAAATGTTTTTATTTCTTTGTTTGGAGCAATAACAATAATTTCATCAGTCATTAATCCAGCCTTTTCAAATTTGAACTCAGGAAACCTTGACCTAAGACCGACTATCACATCTTCTTCTTCCTTTCCAACCAAAGACTTATCTATAGAGCTCAGTCTATTATCAAGATTTTTTAATTCTACTTGATCTACATCTTCAGTAAACTTAGCATATTTACTAGCTGCAGGACTTACCTTTACATTTTGATTAAAGTTTTTATTTAAATAAGAAACAGCAGTTTCGTCATATATCTTTGTCCAATCATCTTGACCTGGCTGTCGTCTTAACCAAACACCATCTTCAATCTTATATTCGTTCTTCTCCTTGTTTGGTAGGCCTGTAAATATTTTTTCATTTCTATCTGTAGAAGCGTTCTGTTTAAAATATTTATTTAAATATTGAACTCTTGTAGGATCGGTTATTGGAACAGTATGATACTTGTCTTCTGATTTTCCAGTTTGATTATTTACGACTTTTATTACAGTACCATCAGGCATTCTACTTAATCGCCTTTCTGCCCATACTGGATTGTCACCGGATGTATCTAAAACATATTCTGTTTCTTCCTTTCCAGGAACTCCAGAAAATATTCCATTTTCTTCTTTTTTACTTGAATAAGATACAGCCTTCCCCTCTAGAAGTTTAACCCTTTCCTCTACATCTCCTTTGTAAAGCTTGGTAAATTTACCTGATCCACTTGGGTCTACATACCATTCATTACCTTGCTTCTTGTATATAGCCTTTTCGTTACCTGGGAATTTATATAATCCCTCAGGCTTTTCTGATACAGAAGAAACCGAAGGCTTTTGAGGCCCCTTGGGAGGAGTAACCGAAGAAGTAGGTTCTTGTTTTTGTACGGATGGTGATACCGTAGTTTCTTTTTTTTTTAAAATACCAAGTGGATCATTACCATTATTTGATGGCTTTTTTTCACCAAGTATTCCTAGTGGATCGTTATTATCTTGCATCATTTAACTTTATATTGTTCTACTTGATCTGCGGTATATCCCATTTTTTCAAGCTCTTGAAGCGTATATGTTTTTCCTTTAATGCTGTATGTTGATGTGGCATTAGCTGTAGAACTAGGTCTATATTTTGCTCTCCACTCATCCCTTTGTTCTTTCGCTTTCTTCTCAGCGGCTGGACCTGTACCAAAATAATATGGTATAAAGTCAGTAAGATCGTCAGATGCGAATTTCTTTATTGGAACTGCAGGTTTTTTGTTTTCAAAGTCAAGAGGATCCCTTCTTAGTTCATATAGCACATATTTTTTAGGGTCTTTAGTGCTTCTTTCAACTTTATATTTTCCCTTATCCTTCAAATATGAATTAAGTGTAGTCTCATCAAATTTCATCCACGCACCAGCAAGTGTATCCCATAGAGTTACATCTATTTCGTCGTCTTTACCGCCACCGCCACCGCTTCTTCCACCGCCACCAGATGGAGCAAATCCTCTCTCTTCTTCTTTCTTAAATCCTAACTGTTGCTCTATTTGATTCTCAACAACCTTCTTTGCATCTGCAATCATCTTGTCGTTAAGTCTTGGCTGATAGTTTCCATCGTTGTCCTGAACGACTTGAATCATGTTTTCATTGAAGTACTTTTCGCTGAACTTCTCTCTCTCGTCATCAGTCATTGTTCTTCCTAATGCCATCTCTTCATTTGACACGGCTTTAGAAATAATATTCCTTGCATCGTCTGCAGTGTAATATAGATTGTAGTCGAGATCTGAATTATCTAAAAGAATAGAAGTAATCCCTCTTGGATTGTTAGCGTCTACCAATGATCCAATAAGGTCGGCTTTAGTTTTATTGTATGCAGCATTTATTCTAGGGTCTGTTTCTAAAACAGTCCTTCCTCCAGCCAATAATGTTTGTCTAGTTACATCGTCCCATTTAGAAACAACTTGATCAACTGACTTTGCTACGTCAATCTTATTATCCACAATGTTATTCATGTTAGTATAATTCCTAACGTTCTGAATAGATCCATCTGCATCAGAAAAAAAGAAGTCTCCACTTTCCCCTATCTGCATTTCTTTTGTCCCAAGATTCATCAATCTTGAGTTTATGTTTGCAGAGAACATTTCAAATGAAGAAGATAAACCTTCTTGATTTCTTTGATTTATTCCCACAACATATTCATCAAAGTTTTTTGTAGCTGTAGAAAACGCATCAAATGATTCGTTAAGATTATTCATTCTCATTTGATACTCAGCTCTATTTATCTCTCCGTTTCTGAGCTGTCTATTCCACTCTAATGATTGATTTCTAGCCTTATCTAAACCGCCAAAAACAACTTGATTGAATGCTTTATTTTGAGTAGACTCCCATCCTTTTAACTTAGACGCAACATCAGTAACTAGCTTTTGATCTGCTGCTTTTCTTTCTTCACGAGCTTTGAGTCCTTGATCTATATCTGCCTTTACTCCTTTAGCTAAAGACAGCCAATCAATAGATTGTCCTGGTATATATCCTGCGTATTCTGCCATGATTAAATTATTTTATTCAGGCAATATATTAAAATCACCCATATACGCTGGAGTAGACTGATCAAAACTAAAATATTCTCCAGAATTAACAGCCTTTCGTTTTGCTCTATTTGCTTGTCTTGCTGCCATATTGGCTTTTAGTTCAGCACTACCATAATCAAACGCACTAAGCCCCAATATATCCCCAGCGGCCATGCCAAGTCCACCAATTAATCCAGCAACGGCTTGTTGACCAGCAGCTCTTTTCTCGGCTGCCTTTTGTTGAGCGCCAGCTAATCTCATTGACTCAAGTTCTCTTTGTCTCTCAAGATTCCTATACTCAATGTTTTGTGCTGCTTGAGCCTTTGCTGCATCAACGTCAAAATTTATCTGAGCTTGTTGCTGTGCTGTCTGTGCTTCAGCCTCTCTACCAGCTTGATATACATTTGCTATTTGAGCAGCGCCCTCTGGACCCATACCTTGAATAGCTTGAGTTGCACCGGCTGTTTGCTGTGCAGTTTGTTGTCTTGATAATGCAGCTAAATCTGGCGCTTGTAGTGCAGCCATCTTGTTTACCTCCATCATTCCTTGCAGTTTGTTTCCAAACGCCTGAGCAGCCTTATCTGCTTGTTTTGCTTGCTGAAAGTTCTGTATTGCTGATATACCAGATGCAACGGCTGATAAACCTCCTAAAATTGCTCCTATCATCTTGATGTTATTATTCCCACAAAGATAATTAAAAAAGCCTTATTATGGATTACTCTTGAAAGTATTTACATTAACATTAAATATTTCTACAGCAGCCGTACTATTGTTCGTCAGTTTAGCTTGCATATAATAACCCCTTGCTCCATAAGACTCTGCCGTGCTATCCTTAACATATACTATCATGTCGCCAGGTGCAGGAGTAACAGCTGCAGAGACTAAAGTTATGGAATTGTCAGTATGAGATGCAACCGTGCCTATAAGAACCAAGGCTCCTGCTGTAACTCTGTATACCTTGTCTCCCTGACTGATACTTGTACCAATGTTGAATCCAAAGTTTATTGTAAGAGATCCGTATGTGGCTACTTGCCCAATACCTTGAGTAGATATAGCCTGTAAATCAATAGTGTTAGGATCTCTTCTTATGTATGCAAACCAAGTACCTTCTTTATCAGTAAAGTAAGTTTTGTCAATCATACCTGTATTGAGGTCTGTCTCTAGATCTGCATCCCACGGCTCATTACTCTCAATGGCCATTGTCTTGAACATCTTAACATCAAGTGGGTCTTCATTGAATATGGTAGTAATGGTAGATGGATAGTTAACCCCATAGAATCTATTCCTAGTGGCGTTCGTATCGTGCTTATATAGACTGCCGTTTTTCCAAGTGTAAAAGACATTATTCATGCCTATCATCCAATCAGGATTGTATGACCAAAAAGATGTCCATCCTTGGCTATTAGGGTCATATGTTACTGTTATCTCTGCCATATTACAAAGATACTAATTATGGGCAAGTATATATGTCGCAAACTTTACCAGTCTCACAAACTTTAATAACGTCATTTGTTCCGTACACTACATACCACTTACAGCCACCGAAGAACGGCTCTGCACTCGCTTGGTTAGTGTACGTTCTGATTATATAGTCTCCAACTACAGGCGTATCTCCAGCACCATTCTGATAAAGAACTGAATACAATGGAGACACTATAGCACAAGCCTCAGTATTTGTGTTTCCGAAGTTCTCAACGTCAATCAAGAACGGCTTAAAGTTATTTTTAGACACTATAGATATAGTTATTGTTTCTGTAACAGATGTACCAAAACAGTTTGTAGCCTCAACATCAAAAGAGAAGTCGCACTCGTCGTTTATACTTCCAGACAGAGTTCCTGTATTTATATCGAAAGACAGGCCTTTAGGAAGGATGAACGATTGACATACTCCATTTAAAGTAGCCGATCCATCTCCACCAACTACAGTAGGAGCAGCAGCAGAGCAAACTAGAACTGTCTCTCCAATACTTACCGTTACATCTTTAACTACTGAGCTACAGTCTGTATAATTAAATATAGTTCCAGTTGTACCTCCATCTAAAGTGTACTCCTCACAAGTGTTAATTATTGCCCAAGATGTAGGATTGTTTGTAGCTTCAAGTCTCACATTTACAATCTGCCCCAATGTGAATACATAAGCTGCAGGAGTAATAACAGGGTCTGCTATCTCAGCACAATTACAAGTTCCAACATTCGTAACAACTCCATTGCTGTCTATCAGTATATAGTCTCCTGTAGCCGCTGCAACAGTATTGTATTGGTGGTAGGCATTTCCTCCGTCATAAAGCGTAACGCCTCCAGAGTCCACGTAAATCCTATCTCCTATAGTTGGAAGTGCAGCAGCCCCATCGTGTCTGTACTTTGTGGATGGAACTTGGGCACAAACGGTGGTCAGATCCCCGTTTGCTGGATCTAAAAAGAAATCAGTAAGAGCAGGGTCAACCCTTGTAATTGTAAAGTTAGTGTTGGCAAGTGGTGCTGATATTGCGACAATTGCATTTTGTAATGTTGTAAACTTATTAAATCTTATAGAGCCAGTTCCATTATTTACAAGTCCATTATATGGAAACGACAAGTTTATATCAGCTGGATCAATGCCAAGAGATATTAAAGCATTGTAATTTCCAAGTGTATTAAGACCAATGTATCCAGTATCTTGAATAAGGTAGTTGTTCCAATAAAGCTGATATCTTACAGGCTCGCTTGTTGTAACATAGTCAATACCAGCAATACCTCTATTCGTTCCATAGTCAACATCAACTATCCTATCTGTAAATGAACCAGTATATGTTATAGTCCCTAAGTCTAAATTGTCAGTATAGTCAAATACCAAATATAAATACTCGCTATCATTTGGATTACTAAATACAAACGTACCCTCATACTGAGCCAACATCATGTTATAAGTTACCGGAACGCTAGTGGCTAAAGATATTATAGTGTCCCTATCATTTGGTCCATAGGCAATGTCAGATACTAAATAGTATATAACATTATTGAAGTCAGGCGAGAACATCTTGGACTCTATCTTTGATGTCGGATCTACATATCCAGTGATAACAGTCACAGTATCGCCATCTGCAGGCATGTAGTCCACACCGCCAATACCTGTATTTGTATTGAACAATGCTATACCATTTGTAGGTATCTCTACATTGTTAAAGGTGTAGTTTGAGCTACCTGTAAATGAATATTTCTGATTGGATATCATTATTTAATTTTTTGTTACTGGTCTTGTATCGCTATTTGATACTACAAATATAACAGGTCTTCCTTTTGCTCCCCTACCTTGTGTTAAAGTAAATGTTTGAGTAAGCCCATTACAATAATCAACATCAAACTCTATGGTTCTATTGTAAGAGAAAGGATTGCTTGCAAATGTAGCGTATATATCTTGTGAGCCTGTTCCACTAGCAGGAAAATTCGACACCCATCCTGTTCCATATCCTGTATTCACTAACGTTATTGTCCACGCGACATCTGTTGTGATTGTGAACAAGAAATGCGTAAGCGGTCCATTTCTAGGTATGGTCCTATTGTTAGGAGCTATTATAAGAACGCAAGGCACAGAACTTTGGTCATTTGACGCAAGAACATACATATTGTTATGCGGATCGTATGCACCTAACTTTTGTGTGCTAGAATTGTCCTTCATTAAATCTCTAAAGTAGTCAGTCATACCTAAAGAAGATATCTCTAATATCTGCTGACCAACCATCTGTAGAACAACACCTCTCCTCTGATCTGTAAAGAATACGTCCTCTCCGTATTTAGCAAATGACTCCGGATGTCTACTTATGCCCCATTCGCCATTCATTGGTATCTGATTTCCAAGCACCTCTGGTATAGAGACTACCTGTCCTCCTCCAACTGAATCAAACAATATATTCTTTCCATAAAGAACTTGACTAACCTTATTCTCTTGGAAGACATAAAGATTTGTATCTGTAGCATACAACTTTTGTATAGATCCGAAATCTCTTTCTAAATACTTGAAGTTAGCTAACGATAAGTTGAACTCATTCAACCTGTTTAAAGATGAGTTATCTCTGTATACACCACTATAGCATATAGCAGCTTCATTTCTGACTTGCTTATAGTCCTCTATAGGAACTTGAACTCTTGGACTTAAATCCTTTCTGGTCTCATTAAAGTCATCATATATCCTGTCAGACTCAAGACCATTCCCCCAACACCAAGCATTAAACTCACTGTTTGCAACGGACGGCTTGTTTATTTGTATGACTGCGTCTTGTCCTGCAACTTGGTCAAACTCAAAAGCACCAGCAACAGTTACTGTGCCTGGAGTTACAGGACCAGCGCCAGGAAAAGCGGCATCTATGACAATAGAGTAGGCATCCTCAATATCGGTAACTGTAAACGTACCATTAATTCCAGGTATTGTTGTATTTACATCTACAGAGTCTCCAACATTAAAGTAGTGAGGTATAGCTTTGTCAAATTGTCTTAATCTAGTATTTCCTGAGTAAAACTCATAGTCGCTATATCTCCAAAGAACTTTATGGTATCCGTTTTCAATAGGATACGTTTGGAATGTCTCGTGATAAATATCTGCCTCTTCTTCTACAGGGACAGTCTCGCAAATATTTAGATTTTCCTGTTGAGTTATCTTGAAGTTTACAACTAATTTGTTCTGCTTATTCAAATCGCTCCCTTCTCCATTATATAATCCAGCTGCAAATGAACCATCATTTCCTGGATTATTAGGCACAGAAGAAAAAATAATCATCCTAACAGGATATTCAGATGCACTTAAATTATCTCCTTCTACTTGTATAGAGTTAGATTCGAATGTAGTGTTATTACCAGGGTATAACCCCCAATTTTTTCCTCTTCTAAATCTAACTCTAGATCCTTTTATTGGATTTCCGTAAACATCTGTATACTGAAACAAATCTCTTGCTCCAGACTCATACCACCACTCTTCTATATTTGCATATTCTTGAGGCGATGGAGGAAATTCAATTAACGGTTGAGAAGAACCACCAGGATTGTATGTATCCTCTACTACTTGTATTTGTATCAATGCACCAGTAAGAATATTTCTATCTGTTTCTGGAGTAGTTTCCGACCAACTTGTACCTGGTATTATAGCAGCGCAATCCCCCGTTCCAATGTTGTTTCCATTATCATTTGAATCTGAAAACTCTCCACTACAGTCTCCACTTCTACAATTAAAAATCCATCTATCACCAATATTATAAGTATCTTGATTGAATATAACATCAAAATATCCAAATGCTATAGATGTAGGAGAGCCGACAGATATAGATTGAGAACTTTGTATTAATACGTTGTTATTCTCTTGAGTATATATATTTATCGAGTTCTTAAATACAGAGTATGTATTTGGACTGTCTATCTGTATAGTTATTCTTGTATCTTCATAATCTGGATTTGTATACCAAGCATAACTTTGTCCAGTTGTATTTGGCAAAGATATTCCACTAGAATCTCCAGAGCCATAAAATATAGGTCTTTCAACCCATCTTGGTCCAAAAACTCCGGATGTACTAGGAGTGCCAGAGCTATCAATTATGTTTACAGGAGATTTATTACTAGCCCCTGACACAACACCACCACCAACACCTTGAGAACTATATATCTCCACTCCAGCTCCAGACAATTCTTGCGGATTGTCTACTTTAATTTTAAAATACAATCCTGCTATCGCTCCAGAAATAAATCCAGATGCCTTTTGCTCTATCTCAAGTATCTTGTACTTCTTATTTGAAAAGGTAGGACCAGCAGATGTAGATTTAAAAATAACATACTCCCCCACTCTTATCTTATTTAGGTCAGATTCGTTTATCAGAAAGTATTTAAACAAACCATTAGAATAAGATATAATAGGAAATACATTATAGTATGACTTCTTGGATTGCTTTACATATACACGATAATGTGTAGCCCAGCAAGGTGGCTCATTCTTTATAGTGAGTTGTATAGAGTTGGCTGATGCAGAATTATCGGCAGGTATATAGACCGAATTGTATTCAGGATTGCTAGTATTAAGTACGGTAGTCATCCTTCCATACTTGTCAAGATACACTAATCCTACCTCATAATCTCTATCAGATCTCCAAGTAGGTTGTGGGTCAATCTCTGATGCCTCGCTCTCACGTATACCTAAAGTATAGTCTATCAATATCTCTTCATTGTCGCAATCAACAATGTTTCTAAACTGAAGATAGTTGCCGTAAGCCAATCTGTTTCCAACAAGATCCTGAGACTTGGCCAGTAATGGCACATTGTCGTAAAGTCTTGTCAGCTGATCTGTAGGAAGAGCTGCATATATTTTGTTGTTGTTGAACGTAACTGTATATGAGCTGTCATTAGCTAACTGCAACTTACTCTTTGAGTAAGAGTCAATGATACTTACGTTTATATTTCTAGTGTCTCGAACAAGAAGTTGTACCTCCTTTACAAACTGATTTCCAGTCTCAAAAGTTATGTATACAGAATTAAACTTGTTAGTCATTGACTTGTTGTTTCCAACACCATAGTCGTACTCATACTCGCTTGGCCTAAAAGCTACAGCAGAGAATGGAGACATTGAACTATACTGATCGTCAACGTATTTATATCTGTATGAGAAGTACAAGAACTTCTCTGACATATTGTTAGAGTCATTTATAGTTTCATCTATATACGTATCTATAGACGGAGCATAAAGAGGCGGCTCAATAATAACGCTTATATCATCATCAATTCTAGCGTCATCAATATCATACGACTTAGCTCTAGATATGTTTATTCTTCTTGGTGGATTATAGTCGTCTGTCCAATAAAGATAGTTCTGACCATCTGGGCCATTGATATAATTTACTCCAGTTATGGCATACTCTTTTCTAAGGTTCAACTTAGACTCTGTAGTCGGAGTCGCCTTGTTTGACTGAAGCACTCTTGCATTAGCTCCTGTTTCTTCGTCATACTCATATATACCATCAAAGGTATCGCATGCAACAAACCAATATATCTTATTTAATGCTTCATATTCAACAGCTCCTATTGTTCTTGCTGTAGACGCGTCTTCACCAGATATAGTATCAAGGTCGGATACAAGAGTGTTGCCTAGTTTGTTCTTTGCAGCACCAGAATCTTGACCTTGTGTAGGCTCAACATCTATATTTAGCGCATCGACATATTGTCCGTCAGGTATCAACCTCTCATCTAGGTCCTTATTCATGGACCCCTTTAAGAAACTGTTTTTGATTTCTGCCATTATTTAATTATTTTTCCTTGTCCTCTCAATGCCATGATAAGCCTTGATGGATGAATGTTGGAAAGTCTTATTTTAGCGTTTCTCAATTCTTTTGCCTTCTCGTCTTTAGCCCTTCTAATCATATACTCTTGTATACCAAATTTATTGCTAAATATAGCCCACTTAACATATGCATATATAAAAGCCTCTGCAAATTTATGAACAGAAACATTTTCGTCATTTCCGTTCTCTAGTCCGTCAGATATGTACTCAATAACAATAAGATGGTTTCTAGCACCAGAGCTGAAGTCAATTACACCGGCTTCTTTGTTTACAGTAAATGTTGGATTCTGATTGGCTGTCTCTGGATCTAATCCATATCGGCCACCTACTTGATATCCGAAGTACCAATTGCTGTCCCAGCACCATCCCCAGCACCCGTCATAATCGCCAGGTCCAAAGTATTGTTGCATCTCGCCCGTCTTAATGTCAAGCACAGATGTACCAGTAATTATATTGCCTTCGTTGTCAAACAATATATTATTATTGTTATCTTGCAAATAAGCAACAGCAGACTGTGTCTGCCTGTTCTCATGCATTGGATAAAGAATACCATCTACGTTTATAGATATCCTTACATAATTAACATAGTCTGGAGGCATAACTAACTTTAGGCTATCACCTAAATTTATCTCAACCTTTTTAAAAGAACGTAACGCATCATAATGAAGCTCTTGTATTCCTCTCTTTGCATGGAACATAACCTCATAACGCTTAACGTTATTAATAGCTTTGTCATCCCCGACATTAATCAACATGAAATTGTTTATAACGTCAGACAAAGACACATATTGATACGATCCCCAATTCTCATTTGTTGGCGAAACGTTATTGTTGTTGTAATATTGAGAGTCGCTTATGTAAGCCATCTGTTAGTTTTTTTGTTGTATATCCATTACTTCTTCTGAGTTCATCAACTGAACGACATCTGCCTCACGAATAGATACACCAGAATAAGCACATATCTTTACCACAAGTCTTGGTCCGTCACTCAATGGAAGCTCAAAGTCTTGATAGTCAGAAGCAGACTGATTAAAGATAGGCTGTCCTCCAGACAAAGATGTATATGTCCATTTAGGATCAAAAGGATGCCTTACATATAACATGCTGACGTTTGACGTTATGCTTGTAGGTCTAACATCAATTCCAGCTGTTCCACTGTCGTTATATTTATACAATGCGTAAACTGGGTATGCAGTCGTTGGTGCAGTCAGATTAGAAGAAAGTAAGTTTAGTATCTTTTGCTGAGATACCTTCTCTATTTCTTTAGAACCATTGTACGTTAGTCTTAACACTCTATATGGCTTTGGCTCATTAGGATTTAACGGATCATCTCCTGGCATATAAAACCTGTCTGACGTTCCATTGTAAACCAATGTCGTCTCCTCTAAAAATCTATCCAACACCTCAGATAATCTTCCGGTTATATCTGAATACCCAGAGTTATGTAGCCTTGCATTTGTCTTATTCAAGTTGTTTGAATAGTCATAGAAATACTGCTCGAACAATTCCATCTGAGACTGCCTTGCAAACTGATTGAACTCCTCTGGAGTTATGTATCCACGATTGTCTTTGCTTAATATAGACAGGACGGTATTTCTGATTTGATTAATCATAATGCAAAGATAATAAAAAAGGGTCAACAATTGCTGACCCCTTTAAGCTCAATAGATAAAACTATTATGCAACTGCGATACCAGATACTGCGTATGGCAAGTTTGTCACTTCATAAGCAACAGAATACCAAGGAGTCTGCAATGCAGCAACTACTGCATCTTGGATAGCATCACGCATAGTCTCGTCTCCTGCACCTGCAGTAGCGTGTGTAATTGTTACAACATCAGTTGATGTACTTCCACCTTTGTAAGCAATAGTAACTGTTCCTGTTGTTGCTTGCTCAATAAGAACGATTCCAGTAGCAGAAACAAGTTGATACTGCTCACCAGTTACAGGGATTTTTAAAAACTTCTCCATGTCTTTTTGTTTTTTTTGGTTAATAAAGTGCAAATATAGCAATTATTATGCTTCGTATTCTCTGACAAGATACATATAGAACTCTTGCCCTTCCTCTGATTTCAACCAAGCAGAAAATGCTGCTTCGGGTGTCTCATTCAAAGGAACTGAAAAAGCACGCTTTCTATTATCTTTCAAGTTGTAATGAACATCACGGCCATGATTTCTAGTAGCCACATATCCGTCTTTAAATGCTCTGAATGCGATGTCATCTACTGCCATCTCTGGATCATCAAGTGAATCCAAGAAATCTTCAGGATATTCCTCAGCTATCTTCATTACTTCCCATTTCATTTCATTAATTGACATATTTCCTGGATTTCCTCCAGTGAAAACTCTTATTACAGATGCCATCTTATCTGGAGTCAATGAACGAGCTGCAATTTTAGCATCAAGCACTAACTCTTCGTTTTTAAGTCTTTCTTCTGCATCTTTAGCTGGATCCCATTCGTAAAAAATATCTCCATTTCCAGGATGCAATTTTAAGAATTCATATAATACAGGATTTGTATCATCAACTCTAAGTATACCATCTTCAAATACTATAGCCTCTAGTATAGCATTTTCATCTTGTTCGTCTTGAAATGGTGATTGTTGATTGCTTGCATATCGCAAGCTTCTGTTTTTCTTTTTTGACTCGTCAAAGTAAAGGAGTCTTTTTGTTGGAGTATCTCTTGATTGAAGAATAAAAGATACTGGTGATTTGTTGCTTTTCAGCAAAAACGTTTTTGTTGCCATTTTTATTTGAATTTAAATTAAAAATAAGGAGGAGGCTGAAGCCCCCTCCGATTATTTACTTGTGATTATTTGAAGATCACGAAGTTGTTTGCACCAAGTGTACACAAAGCACGCTCAGAAAGGAAGTGTACTTCCATAGCATCCAAGTCGCTAGTTTGTGCTCCACCAGCTGAACCAGTAATCCAAGTTTTGTACTTACGATTCTCGTTAGCAGTCTCACGGTAACGAACGTGCAAGAACGGGCGTGTAGTGTTTTTACCAAGAACTTGGTCGTACACGTTAGTAGATCCTGCAGGAACCAATACACCATTTACGGCACCTCCAACAAGACCACCACGAAGTGTAGCATCGTTAAGGTATTTCCAGTCAGACTTGTAGAAGTCATAACCACCACGACGGAAACCTGTAAATCCAAGATTAAGAGCCATTTGCTGGTCGTTGTCGAACAATCCGTAAGAAGTACCACCTACTCCGTAGCTGTTTTGAGCAGCCAACATATCGTCAATGTTCAAAGCAAATGTACGGTTAGCGAAGATAGTGTTCTCAGCTATAGCACCTTGCTTGTCAAGACGATTAAGGATAGTATCGAAATCAGAAAGTGTAGAAGGAACACCACCTGACCATACGTTACCACGAGCTTCAATAGCCGCGAACATACCCTCAGATCCTTTGTTTCCAACATCAGTTGTTGAAATAGCAATAGCACCAGAACCAACTTCAGCTTCAACGTGCTCAACCATCATCATTTCAAGGTAATCCTCGAAACGTAGACGAGTTTCGTGCTTAGACTTCAAATACCAAAGGTATCCTGTACCATTGTCACCTTCAACTTCAATCCAGCCGATTTGAGCCATATCAGAACCAGAGATAGCAAATTTATCTTTGATAATGATTGGAGATACTTCGAAGATTTCAGTTTCTGCTTCCAATGATCCCTGCATTCCGTTAGCTCCTTTTTTGAATTCAGAACCATAAACGAATGCAGTAACTACTGCTGCTGCAGCAAATGTTTGACCACCAGCAGCATAATAAGCAACAGTGAATGTAGATGGAGTTACTGCTCCAACAGCTGCTGTTGTAGCTGTAATGATGGCTTTATTTGAGCTGCTAGATGCGTTTGCAGATAGGAACACAACTTGTCCTACTCTGAAATTACAATTCAAATAATTACCAGCTCCATCTGTATCATTGATAGTCAATACAGCTGTATCAGCATTTAAAGCAGCAGCAGATGTAACATTGATATATTTAGTGTGAAGACGACCTTCTTCTGACCACTTAATCAAGTCAGAGTTAGAAGGAATCTCAGCACTCATATTACGAAGGAAAGCTCCGATAGAACGATCTCCATAACGACCGAATTCTTTCTCCATAGTATCAGGAAGATACTGATTTAAGAAATCGAAATTAGTAAGGTAGTTGCTCTGCAACGTAGCCTTTTTTGAACTTGGTTGTAAGTCGTACGTAGGACTTACTGCTAATGAACCTGCCATTTTGTTTTGTTTTTAGTTGTTTTTACTTTTTACCTCTTATTTTATAATCTGGTGCTTCAGATTCTAAAGCCCTAACTGAGAACCCTTGCTTTGGCGTTATCGTCGTAGCAGGTCTTCCCATGTCAATGTTTTTAGATTCTTCTGCAATGCTTCCTACTCCATCAGATTTACCTTTGTCATAAAAGAACTTGGCAAATTTTTCAGGATTGGATGCGATAGCAATAGCCCTATGAAATGCAGCTGCGTCTTTAAGATATCCGTCTTCATTTAGAAATCCTTTTACGAATTTCGCCATATCTGACTGCTCTTTAAGAGTACTGATATCTGTTGGTTTATACACAACCTTACTGTCATCTAAATTGAATTCGAAACCTTCGAACTTTTCAGAAAACAACTCGTTTGTCTTAGCAACAAAATAATCAGACTTTTTACGCGTCTCCTCTTCAGCCTGGACTGACTGCTGTTTGTATTGCTTAAAGTGCTCGTATTCTTCATCTACAATCGGTGCAGAGTTTCTGCTTGACTCAAGCGGAACTCTATATTGCTCCTTTTGCTTATCAAAGAAATCACTCGCTCTTTTAAGTTCTTGTTTTAATGCTAACTTCTTAGACTTAATAGTCTTTTCGTCATCATAATCCTCATCGTAAGAAAGCTCGTCTATTTTCCAAGCTATATCTTCTTTATCGAATTCAGGATTAGTAACTGAATAGTATTCAGCAAGCAAAGACTTTTCATCCATGCTACCGTAATCTCTATTCAATTTAACGAAGTCCTCAATGCCTCTGCCTGTCTCCCTCTTGAATCTCAAGAATGCGGCAGCGTCTTCCGGCAAATCATCGTTAGCCTCTCTTTGCGCGAACAGATCATCAATAGAGTTAATCTCTTTGTTGTATCTGTTTCTAATATGTGAAAGAACGTCTTCGTCTTTTATTTCGTAAGTGACAGGTACTGCCTGTTCACTTGTTTCATCTTTTACTACCGTTTCCTCTGTAACCTCTTTAGGCTCATCTGTAGAAACTTCTCCCGTTGGCTCTCCAGTTAGTTCTTTCTCGTGTCGTTCAACTAACTCTTGCTCCATTTCAACTGCAGACTTCTCTTCAAAATCAACAGCTCTTACTTTAAACTCACTCATTATATTTAATTTAAATTGTTACAAAATTAACTAAAAAAACGATATCACATTTTTTTAGGGTTTTTAGGCACTGGCGCTTTAGTCGCCATCCTGCTTTTTGGTATCTTACCTATTGGTAGTTTTTTTGGCTTTGGAGCCTTTGGTGTCTTTATGCTTTTCATATGGATTGTCTTTATGCCATTTTTTTGTTGCCTTAATTCCTTCTGATACAGTCTTTGATTTAGCTTTTTTAGTTAGGTTTATTTTGTCGTATTTCCCATTATGTATATTGGTATGTTCTACGACAACATCCCCTTTCTTGTTCTTCTTAACCAAATGCTTAACGCCTTGTATAGATACAGTCTTCATGATCCTTTAACCCATTTTTTACTTGGTGATGCAGTTTTACTTGGGCTCCATTTAACCTTATCGGCCCAGTATGCAGCTGATAATTTTCCCTTAGATATATTCTTTGCGTGTCTAGACTTAAATGCTTCACGCTGTCCTGCAGTCTGATTTGTCTTTACTCCCTGCTGCCCGAAACGTATTGTCTTTATAACATCACCTACCTTAGCTACAACAATGTGAGACTTTTTTGGATGGCTCGGAGTTCTCTTTGGCTGATTGTAGCCACTTACTCCAGCTCTTGCTAGTCTTGAATCTTTACTTGCTGCCATTATCTATGTCTTTTAGTTTTTGCCTTTATCTCTTTTGGTTGAGATACAAACTGCTTTCCCTCTTTGTTTCCTTTCGCCTTAGCTTTATTTGTAGCCTCTTTCTCTTTATCCGTCAAAGAAGACCATGCTGACTTAGGCAAATATCTCTTCTTACCTGCTGACTTCACCTCTTTGGACTTTCCTTTCTTCAAGTTTGAATATGTACCTGAAGTCATCCATTCTTGCTCAGTCCAATTCTTTAAACTTTTTTGAGATTTAGATAAACTTTTCATTTGTAACCACCCCCTTTTGCTTTATATTCTTTAGCTAACAATTGTGCTTTTCTAGCCGACCATTCTCCTGGATCTCCACCTTTTGTGCCAGCTTTTATCTTTTCAAACAAGGACTTTCTCATGCCTGGCTTAGTATAATTTCCAGCTTGATTCACCTTTGATTTTGCTTTTTGTTTCATTTTAATCATTGCTATAAAACATTATATAAGAATCCTCTGTACTCCACTTCTCATAACCTTCACAGTTAAAGTACGTATCATTCACCAAGTAGTCTGGCTTCTCAGGGAATGCCTTAGTGACAAACGAAGGTTCAGACCATTTTATCCTATTGTTAGGCTGAAGAGCAATCTGTCCATTGTCAAGCAATATTATATGATGCGATTTATGCTCTAATGGATCCTCAGCTAACGATATATCTGTATTTATGTCGTTAGAGCCCCAATTTATTGTAGCATAATAAGACCCACTATACCATTTTTTATCCTTCATAAACACCTCAACTTTTGTATCATAAACATACGATAGTTGAGTAATTGTAAAATTATACGAAAAGCAATTCCATATCTGAAGAAAATGAAACGGAAGGTCTGGACTAGGAAGTTTGTCTTCTATAAGTAAAGCATGAGATGGTAACTTGTCTCTCATCACCCCATTGTTAAGCAATACTTGAAATAAAGCCGCTTGACCTGGCAAACATCTTACAGAAACTATAGTGCCTTCCGTAAATTCTCCAAGTCCTTTTTTAAATTGATACATGTATTCGTTACGAACAAATACTTTTAATGGAAAGAAATTGTGCTCTATATAAGCCATTACTTAGGTCCAAATGATTCTAAATCAAATCCGTCTAACGAGTCCTCTGTACTCTCGAAACTCTTTGCAGGAAGTTGTTTCTGACGTTGCTCTATAAGCTCTGACTGACGAGTTGCCTGTAAGTCCACTCGTTTATCTTTAGCCTTCTCCCTCTCATCCTCTCTTCTTTGCAGACTGTCTGCATCAATTCCTTTGAGTTGCATATTGTATTGGAACTCAATATCCATCAACTGTCTTTTCAATTCAGCCTCAAGTTTCATCTTCTCCATCTCAGCCGCAATCTCAGCTTGCTTAACTTGAGATTTAACCTGAGCCTCCATTTGAACTTTCTGCATGGATGACTCTGCTGCTGCTTGTTGAGACATTGCATTATTGTTGGCCTGAACCTGCATCACTTGATCCTCACGTTGTTGTTGTGCTGCAAGTTTACGCTTACGCTTGACCTTCAACAATTCGTTAGCGACTTTTATGTTCTTCACGTTACGAATATCTATAGCGTCCTCTAGGTCTATTGCGTCTCTTTGAAGGGCTATCTGAATATTTCTCTCAAGCATTTCCTTCTCGTCTTCATCTGGATCTATCTCTATAAATATACCAAAGTCGTGTAGGTACAAGTCTTTTACATCTTTGAGTATCGCCATATTGTATTTTCCTATCTGCATAGCGAACTGCTCTTTGTATGGAGAATACTCAAGTATATCTGACAATCGAACAGCAATACACTCAGCTAATCTCTTAACCATAGCTAGACCAGCTTCAAGTACGTGTCTTGTTGCTGTATTGCTATTAAGTGCAGCCATCTTCTGAAGACCTACCAAAGCATCGGGGCTTGGCATAGACCCATCTCTAGCCTCGTTAAGACCCGTCACATCACGTATCATATTGAGATAGTGATTATAACTGCCTATTAGAGCCATAATCTTAGACTGTCCTGAATTAGTTGATAGCTCTTGAATAGGAACACGAGCATTGTTAAACTCACCCTCTCCAGTATATGAACGCCCAATAACAGATCCCGTTTGGAAATATAATCTCAATGCATCCTCTGGGTTGTATGCAGCTCCAGTACCAAGGTCTACCTCATTAATTCCATCAGCATCAATAAATACACCATCTGGCACAATACGTGACTGTACTTGCTGTAGCTTTAAATGTATAAGCTGAATCTGATCCGCAAAAGGAATCATTCTTTTTACAAGTGAGTCTATCTGACCTTTGTACATTCTTGGAGCAAACAGCACATAGTTTGGAAGAGCCTTATTGGTAGCTGACTTAGGTCGAACCATATTCTTACTCATCTCCCATTTAAGCAAGATGTTGCTACCTGCAACAAGAACGCCTTCGTACCATACCTCCTTAGAGATATCTACTCTATCAAAGTACTCACTGTCTTCAGGGTTGAAAGTCTCATCCTTACGAATGACTCTCTCTCCACCATTATCTAATTTCTTTTTCTTATAAACAAACTTCTTGTCTGTTTTATAATTGAAGTATATGAGTGTGACTAACTCATTAGAGAACAAGTCATCTTGGTATTTATATATTACAGGGAATGCACTATACCACGCAGAACCTTGGTCTTTAATCTCCTGAAGCTCTTCGTTAGTAATCTCTGGCTTTATCTTTCTAATTTCAGTATAATGAACCTGTTTCACCTCTCCAAAATAGTAACAGTCAGAGAAGTCAGGTTTTTCAGTATAACTCCATATCATATTGGCAGGGTCAACGTACTCTACGCTAACTCCCTTTCCTTTAACAAACTCATGCTTGACAGCGCCAACACCTATCTCAGTCTGATCTCTATCCACCATCTTTTTGACAGTTGGAAAGTCATTCACGTTAAGTATAGTGTCAATAGCAATCTCTTCCGCTATCTCAATAGATGGCTTGTACTTTAGATTCATATATAGACCAAGCTCCTCATCATTCTCAGGAAGCTCTGATGGGTCTACATTGAATGCATTTATACCTAACTCATTCTTGGCCTTCATAAGCAATGGCTTGGCAATCATATCTGCCTCGACCATGTCTTGGAATAAGTTCTTCTTTTCTGCTGATATAACGTCCTGTGCTTCGGCCTTTATTTTGTAAAGCCTGTCAGACATTCCGTTCACTACGATATCTACAAACTTAGGTATGATTGGAACAATCTCCCAGTTTAGGTTCATGTAGGATAAGTCGCCATCTATAGATAGCTCGTTCTTATACTTTGCTATTGGCTGTTGACCTCTAGCATACAATCTTAATCTATGGAAATGACCGAATTGATCGTAATATCTACAGCTTCCCCCTTTTCTTTTGAACCACTCTGATTCCAGAGCCTTTCCTACTCTTAGACCATATTCTTGCGTTGCTTTTTCAGCATCAGACGCTAATTGATCTGGAAATGCATTGTTCCCAATTATAATACTTGGTTTGTCCATCTATTGAATTATCTGACTACTAGAACCTCTATTGTCGTATCTCGCAAAGTTAAGCATAATTTTCGATTTCTTCGGCTCCGTCTTAAACATATGTTTACGAGTAGCCATTATTGCAAGACCTGAACTGATAGAGGCATCAAACTTAGTTCTGTTATTAATATCATATCTTGCCCAGTCTTCAAGAGTTCTTATGAAATACATATCTCCTATAAGGTCTGGATCCCTGTACGTACCTTCTGTATCAAATCCTACGTACTGCTCTATGTACGACTCAATACAAGCAGCATGTGTTTGCTTTATATCCTCAGATGTGTTTGGAATACCACCTATCTCAAGCTCGGTCTTACTTAGTTGAGCGACATTCTTGTCTGGTCTATTCATGGCATACCCCCTATATCCTCTGTTCTTAAAATGATATAGCATCCTTGCCTTATTGTTCTCAGCAAGCACAGGCATACCATAGAACACACAAGCCATCAATACCTCCTCAAAGAATATGTCTGCCGTTTGTGGACGCGCTACATACTCAAGGAAGAACATATTTGACGGAACATCAGGATCAAGAGCCGTTCCAGTCAGTCCGTGAAGGGCTCCATTGGATCCACCTCCACCAACAACTCCAGATATATCATATGGGTCACATCCAAAAGCACCTAACTCCTCATTTCCTGGATGTCGTTTTCCGTTCTTCATTATGAAGTTGTTCTGTAGCCTTTCAGGCGGTATCCATGACACAAGAAACCTACCTCTAGGATCTGGAGTCCAAACAACTTTAGTGTCTTTCTCTCCATTCTTCCAATGGAATGAACCTCTAGTAAGTACTCTGTCTCTAATCAAAGAGTCATTATAGTCTATCTGCTGGTATATCTTTGTCAGGTTAAATAAAGACTGCTTTGACTCATCCCTGAAGGCATGTGATTCAGTTCGTGGATACTGACGGTAAAACTCATTAAGTGCATCTGCATCATTCTTCAATGCATCCACTTCGTTCTGCCAATATGTAACAGCTCCTACACGTATCTCTCTTCCATCTATTCCCATTACTGGCTTTTCTGGATCGTTTATAACAGCATGTCCGTATTCATCTATGAATCCTTCCATATTGTATTCCATAGGTATGAACAAAGAATACAACCCACTTTTAGTCTGGCCGTTAGCGTTTCTTTTATGTGGATCAGAATCAGAGTATAGATCTTTGAAGTTCTGACCACCTTTCGCTAGTGCGTTAACAGTGGATCCCATCATACACTTACCCACTATCCTGCTACCAAGACGGAGACATGTTTTTGTTACACGCCAATTATTTAATATGTTATTCGGTGCAAGCCATTTTCCACTATTTAAACTTACAGTAAAATCATTTAATATTAATTTTCTTTCATCATCATTTACACCGTCAACTTGTATTCCTACATAATCTCCTTTTCCTAAATACTCAACATCTACTCCACATCTTCTATTTGAATATGATTCAGAATAATTATGAAATGATTTTCTATCTATAATTGAAGGTATTATGCTTAAGTTTCCAGATATACTAATGTTATATGATTTAGTATTAAAATTTGTATTCTTCTCTTTTACATTACTGCAAGATAGACCACATGACATAGCTATAATTCTAATATCTTCTATTATTTTTTTATCTTTCATTCCAAATGTTATGCAGTTTTTATTTTGGTCTGAATAACCATCTGAATCTAAAAGTCCAGCTAATAGTTGAAGCCTAGTATCTATTGAAGATGTCTTATAAAAATCAGGTATATGTTTATTATTTCTTACTCCAATTTTATTTAATTCATTATTTATTCCTTTAAATTTAAAATACACAGCAGATTCACTAGTGCTTTTTTTAATTTCAAATGGTATATTAAATATTTGAGACATGTTGCCTAAATAAACAAGCAGCTCTGGATCTTTTTCTTTATTTACTATTATTGTAAATTCGTTTTTCCTACCATCACCAAGCCATAATCCAAGAAGATATGGATGTATAGTTATCATATCTGAATCTTCAGATTGAATAGGTTTTGATTTTACTGAAAATGTATGTTGTTTTTTATATTTAGATAAAGAAATATACTCTTCTGGAGTCATTATTTTCTCTACTTTTTTCTTTGATTTATTTCTTCCGTTATATATATACTGCTCAAATACAAGTCTATGATTTTTACTTACTATATAATCTTCTCCCCATTTTTGCTTTACGGTATACATATCTGTATTACCTTCTGTTTTCTTAACTACAGTCCTTACTAGTCCTCCAGATATCATAACCTTGTCTCCAATGTTTATATCCTTTATTGGTTTGAATGTCCAATCACCCATCATTATCAAAGTATTTGGGTCATAACATTCATCATGAACTAAATTTAAAAGCTTTTGACCGTCATATGAGTTGTCTGCTGTATTAAGCCAATCTATTGTTGTATCAAGACCAACGATATCATCATCGTCAATATCCGACATGTTCTTTTTAGTAATCTTCTTGGCTGGAACCCTGAACGATAGCTCTGTCTTCGGGTTGTCCATACCGTCTTGTATTGGCTTAAAAAAGAATGGATAGTTTCTGACTATTGGAACAATCTTATTAATGAACATTTCCTTGGCGTCAGCACCTGTCTTTGACAATACACCAAGCTTTGCATCCTTAGATATGGTTCCTATATTAGCAGTCTCTGATGAAGACATAAATGAGAAACCAGAACGACGGTTTTTTAGGTAGCACATGCCAAACGCTCTGTCGTCCGCTTTACATGCTTCCCAAAAGATAAAGAATATCCTGTTGGACTCACGGAAGTCCGGAAGACCGACATCTATCTTGGACCATTGTAGATACATATAGTGACTACCCGTAATATAGGTAGGCACGCCTTTATTCATGAACCAATGTCCATTCTCTCTGTTCTCAAACTCTGACTGTATATAGTCAACCCATTTTACCTTGAATTCGTTAGACTTGGAATTCCACTCAAATATACTTTTGATTCTCGATAGCTCTTGCGGATATTCTTTAGGTTGCCATCTATTCTCTTCTTTTGGAATACCATTTTTTGGTACTCTTGGGAGACCTACCTTTAGGCCATTTATCTCATATACATCTCCAAGCGTTCCGTCCTTAGATATAACGACCATATCATACTTTTCGTCATACCCATACTTCCACTCCTTGCTATGCTTAACAGAGTTAGATATATAGTCAGGAAGAACACTATAAAGACTCATTTCTTTTTATCTTTTGCCATTGATTCAACAAAGCTAACTGGAATCTCAGCAGCTTTTGCTTCTACAGCTGACTTGTCATCAGCATTGCTTAACTGCTCAACTCTCTCAAGCATATACAGAGCATCGTCAAATGCAAGTCTTTTTGCAGCCGCAGCATTCTTCATCTTGTCAGCAGATAAAGCATCTTCAGGATTAGACGTAATAGGATCTCTAAGTACTCCTATCAATTCATCTATAGCCTTCATTGCAGCATTTAATATTTCTTGTCGCTTATTAGACATATATTTTGAGTTCTCATTCGATATAACAATCTGCCGTCAATCCTAAATTCATACTCAGTGTCAGGACTAAAAACTACTTGGTCGCCTTCTTGGACGTTTTCTTGGTCGCTATTCTTATATACCATAGTACCAAACAACGCCTCATTTATCTCTCCAGAAAGTATCTCTTTCTCTTTTGCCTTTATAGGCTCCACAAAACAATAAGGAGCTGGAGCACACCAATCGCCATTTGGCTTTCTATACAAGAATAACTCCTCAGTAGTTATCATGAATGTATTATCCCTCAAAAATGACCATGAGCTTTTCTCTCTGCCCTTCATGTCATAATAAAGCCTGAAAACATTGTGATGCACTATCACTACATCCCCAGGCTCTATAGGTCCATTGTAATATAATGGTGTTGCTAATACTACAGCTTGTCTATTTGTAGTTGTGTGATCTTCTTTTGACGCGGACAGAATAAGCTCATGCCCGTCAAATTCCTTTGTGTTGCTATATCTCTTATCGCCTATAGGCTCTATGATAAAGCAGTATGGTGATCTCATCAGAAATCTATTTTATACTCGATAGTAATAGGAACATTTCCATTCAATGACTTCCATCGCAATATCTCGTCCTCTCTACGGATATATATAACGACATGCATGTCTTCATATCGAATGGCCTCTATGACATAGCTCTTGTCGAGCACAGCCTGACCAACGACATAATGCATCGCATTCAACAAGTCATTTCCTATGGATATCTTTCGAATCATTTAAACATTCCATTCGTAGCGTCTATGGACACTTCGCCATATTTAGCTACCAATTCATCTTGAAGGTTCTGTAGATTTCGCTCTGTGGCATCTAAGATGTCTACACTTCTTTTATGGAACAATGCTGCATCCCCTACGCGACTTTTTGCTGTAACGTAAGATTCGTTTGCGCTTTTCAACTTATTGAATTCCTCTTCAGTAAGACCTTTTGATTTTTCTTTTGACATTGTATTTTATTTAATTAGTTGTCGCAAATATAGTAGATTTTTACGACAAAATAAAAAAGGAGGGAATAATCCCTCCAACCTAACCTACCTATGAAACTATTAATATACTCGTATTTCTATATATTGATCTGTCAAGAAACCGTCCACTGAAACGTTATTTGAATATACATTCAATGTAATAACATCAGAACTGTTTTTAGTAAATCCAAATCTTGTAGGTATTGAAGCTGGTCCTGCAGTACCTGTAAGCATTGTTACGTTACCCACGAAGCCATTAACTAGCGTAGCTGTATAAATACCTGTAGTTGATCGCGCCCAAACAAGAGTGCCAATAGTATTAGTTCCGACTATAGTTGGAACTGGTGCATTGGTACTTGTCTGATTCAAGAACGCTCGGTATACTTTGCACCCTGCAAGTTCAGCAATGTCACCTGCCTCTATATTTTTTGTTGCTCCACTGATGCCATCAGATGCTAAAATCTTATCGTTTATACGAACTGACTCTGGAGTATATGTATTAATGTTTGCCATAATGCAAAGATAGTTATTTATTCAAAAGGTGGAAACGGAGAAGGCTGAGTAACATCAAACTCAGTAGGTTCTCCTAAAACTGGTTTTAAACTGTCATCTGCCTTAATATACCAAAATACAGGAGTGTCTAAATCTGCTGTTTGATAGTTTACCCAATTCTGCGTCACATCATCAGGAGAAACAGGAATCCCATAGTAAGCATCACAAGTTTCTCTTGCATTTATAGCGTCTAGCTCAGTTGTATATTTATATCCTGTAACTTTCATTAGTAAATAGAATAGAATGTGTTAATATTTGACCTTATTCCAGTAGCATTAGAAGCCTGTTGAGAAGACCATAAGATGACTTCTTGCATCTTTCCCCTAAAGCATAATACATCACTACCAATATCTCTACCTCCAACACCATCAGTAGAATTCCCCATAGATATAGAAGAAGCAAATGCACTTAAATCTGTTAAGCTTCCATTGTCTCTTATTACATAAAGTCTTGATGATGTCATATTAAACCATCCTAAATGCCTATTCAAATCAGCTGTAAGTAGTGTTCCCACATTACTACCATCAAAACCACCAAGACCATAAATACCAGCACCAGCGGAACCATTATAAAACAATCCTACACCAGTACCACCAACAGCATAATTAACAGTAGTAGCAGTTGTAACTCTTGCTACTATTGCGGCAGCAGAATAAGAAACACCAGTGCTATATGCTAATGGTTTATAAGAATCGAAATTCACTGCTGGCTTAGAGCCATCTGTTTCTATAGTTCCTGCATTAACAATTCTAGGCTGTTCTATTGCAGTAGTTCTAGTTACATTTCTACCATTTCCGCTTTGGTCATACCAAGTTGTAATAAAAGCACTATTTGAACCTACAAATGTAGTGAGAGCAGATTCATCTAGAATATTTCCAGCTGTATATCCTATGTCTTGCTCTGCGTTATCATTACTTCTTCTTACACGAATTAAAGAGCCTGTATATGAAGAGCTCAATCTACGCAATGAATATGCAGCAGCAGAACCTGTATATGTGTCAAGAAGCCCTGTAAATGCAGGTACACTAGGCTGTACTAAGTATGGATTTATTATAAAGGCCATAGTTATATAGAGCTAAATCCTAATAATGTTACTTTTAAACCTGTAGCAGTTCCATTACCTATTTGGTCAATATCTATTGTTATTTCATCATCTGCATCAAGAGCAGAAGTTGTAATAGTAGCTGGAGTTGCTGCCGCCTTAGATGTTTTCTCATTATTATCAATAGTCAGCTTAGTCCCAAGAACAGAAACTCCATCCATATTAATGTCAACAGTAAAAATATTTCCTGAAGTCTGAGCAGTAGTAAGTGAAGCACGGACACCAACCAAAGTCATTGGCCTAGGAATTCTAAATGTAACCTTAGCAGTTCCTGTAGTTAATGCCGTTGTTTCATCAGAGCAAGCCACTTGTATATCTACAGGAAGACCTGTAATACCATTTGTACCACTTATAACTACTTGTGAAACATCTCCAGTATCTTCCGAGTGTAATACTATTTCATTTTCATACACCTCAATAAAAGAGCTTAAATTAACACTAGCGGCTGATAGTCTAACGATATCTGCATCAGATACTATTTGAGTTGTTACATTTCCGTCCGTGTTATCAATATTCAAATAATTACCATTGCAATCTACTACTCTTGACCCTGTAAGCGTTCCGTCAGTATTATAGATATTAGTATCGTTTGCAATAGCGTCAGCTACAATGTCGTCAATAGTATAAAACTCTTGATAGCTATTACTTAATGAAGATCTACTCAATGGTGTCTCTACGTCTGGGTTTACACCCATGAATTTCGTTCCCGATGGTATATTAGGCATAATATATTGTTTTGTGCAAAGATAAGAATTAATTACTTACCCTGTCTACTATAAGACTTAACGTAGTTCTTTGAGGTCTTTATCTTTGACGACTTGCTTTTAGCATGAACACCAGGTCTTTTAACACTCTTCTTAACTAACGCTTTTACTGAATCTAATTTCTTACTCATGGCCTAAATGTCTTTACATAATCCGCTAACCTATTCAACCATCCTTTCAAGAACTTGCTATTCTTAGTGCCTGGACGACCGATATACTCAAAGAACCTCTTTCTCTCTGCTACAAGCGCATCAAATAGAACTCTAGCGTCAAGACCATTTGCCGCAGCAATTGTCCTATTACCAAGTATGCCGTCTTTAACTACCGAAACACCGCAATTTATGATAGCTTGCTGCAAAGATTTTACAGCCTGAACCTTGCCACTGCCCCAAGCCATGCCTGTAACAAATATAGCAACATTTTGTGACGAAAACTCGTCTCCTCTGACAGCATTCCAATATAACGTCTTGAATACATTCCACCAGTCATCAGCGTCCATAGCATAAAATCTATCGTCACTATTCTTGCCATACATCTGCTTCCATACAGCATATGTAATACCTATGTTTGTATGCCATCCGGTAAGACCTTTATGTGGCGTTGGACATGGGAACTTACTAGCAGAGTCAGCCTTATCTCTTGATAGGCCACCCTCCCACTTGTATACAAACTTAACGTACTTCTCTATTAAACTCATAACTTACGGTAAAATTTAATTACTACATATATCACGGACAGAACAACAAGCAACCACAATAAGTTTCTTATAACTCTCGCTGGACTATTCTTTCGCTCTGTCTTCTGCTCTTGCTTTACTTGCTTCGTTTTTTGCTTTTGAGCCTCCTTAAGACGCTCGTTCTGCAATTTATATAGCCGTCTAATATGATCTAATGAATCTCTATATTTGAGTCTTTCTTGTCTTGACATCGGGACATATACTTTCTCCGTGACAAGGTAAGGTATGCTGTCAACAATAGTGTTAGTAATTGTATATGTATCCGTCTTAACGTCATATAGCGTGTCAGTTCTGTAGATATATTTGTATAGCGTATCTGGCGTTATAACAGCACCCTTTTCGATAGCCTTCTTGATATGCTTATCTGCCTTTTTTAAATGTCTTTCTGCAGAGCAAGAGGCCATAGCAAACATAATCCCTATGACAAAAGCAAGCCATAGGATGCCCACCATTATCATACGCTTAAAATCTATTTTATGATCTTCTTGCTCCATGCGTCAGTAATCTTTATACCAGTAGCCACAACAACAAGCGTCACCCAAACGTCAAACTGTAAGCCCCTTCTGCAGAAATCAAATATAGCCATGAATAATACTACAACCCACGCAGAGAACATAGTAAGTGACGTTCTAGACCACTTACCATTTCTAGTTAAAGTATCATGCAAAACGTCAGATATGAATGACGCTATTAAGCTGAACATTTAATCTTTAATTTTTCAGGAAGTATAGCATATGTCTGCTCGATATGCTTGTATTGTTTTTCACTCATTGGCGAAGAAGCTTGAGCCCTGTCCTCAAGACAGTCATACAATTTTTCTTCAACATTCGATAGACGGTTATTCATCCATACTAAAGCGAAAATCAGTAATACTGATATACCGTGTTTTTTTGCTGCCTCAATTACTGCTATTGGATCCATGACGCAAAAATAGTAATTTTTATTGACTTTGAGATACGTGGTTATGCTTACTCAAAAGGAGGAAATGGAGAAGGCTTCGGGTTGTAATTAATCAATGGCAAGTCCTTAACCCACGCAAAGTTTGGGTTAACATTATACTCCATCTCTTCTACTGAGATTATCCAATTATCATCTATGTCCTGTATAGGATTGAAATATGAATCATCATCATATAGCTGTCCTACTAATTCGTCTTTCTGTACCTCTGTTAATAGTCCTACTTGTATCATACGTTACGAGATAAAGTTGTTTGGAATGCCTGAACTGCTGTATAGAAGTTCGCTGCCTCAGTATCATTAAGACCGTCTCCGATTGAAGCGAAGGCAAGTTCTTTGTTGTCGTATGGTCCCGTAATTGTCCCTGCATCATTTCTGTTCCCTAAATACATAGAATAGGAAGGTAGCGCACTTTGAGTCTGAGCCGTTGTGTTTGTTACTAATACAGAGCCGTTTTTAATTATTTTCTGACTTGTTGAAGATGTTATACTAGCTATAAAAAGACCCCTTGAATCTGTATTTGTTGCAGATATTCAATGAGCAGAATAATCATAACCA
>Ga0315904_10001210_pt1 | contig 40769 bp, 52 predicted proteins | sample LakEriMetagenome_6_FD_203529 | JGI IMG/M metagenome (GOLD analysis project Ga0315904, IMG submission 203529) | Freshwater fungal communities from buoy surface, Lake Erie, Ohio, United States - Buoy 12 MA120 | ecosystem: Environmental > Aquatic > Freshwater > Lake | place: USA: Lake Erie, Ohio... | reverse complement strand
GCCGATGGGGGGTGATCCCCCATGACTGATCAGCCAAAGAAGCGGCCCTGGAACAGGACCTGGCGCGAAATCTTTGAGGCCGAGGCCCAAGCGTGGACAAATGTCCCTGAAGTTGGGTCCGTGGTGGAGAAGATTCATGACTGGCACCTCAAGGCGCTGCGGGATCACGAACTTCGCCAACAGGGGATTGACCCCCGGCGAGACGACGGCGTGAACACGGCTCCCCGCGATCTTGAGGATGCCGACGTAGAAAGTTGGTTCGCGGCAACCGAAGCGAACCAACGAGAAAAGACAAGGAAGGAGAAGTGGGCATCATGGTTCGGTCGCTAAGAGACGTAGACTTTGTTGCCTATGACGGCAAGGCCGGCAAGGTGCTGGACGTGTCGCTCTCGGCTACACAGGGGCGGGTGCTCATCTGCCGCACCTGTGAGCCTGGGGGAATGAACCGCCCGACGTATGCCAAGACGCTCAAAGAGCCGTTGTGCGATCACATCTTGAAGGCGTTGCTGTCGCGCGAGGATGTGGGTTCGGTGGACACCGGACCCCATGCCACAGAGAACGATTGTTCGCTGGCCGTCCCGCTGACACGTTCCTATCGTGCTTGCGCGAGTCTGGCGCTCCGGCCCGTCGAGGCTGTCGAGCCCGACCGCGAGTACGCGGGGCCGCTCGTGGTGACGTATCACCTGCCTGGATGGCAGTCGGATGCGACCAAGGCCCTGGAACTCGACGTGCTGCCTCGGTACATGGTGAACCGCCTTGAGCTGCGCGCGTCCCTGCTCTACTACCTGACCGCCAAGTGGTTGCCTCGGTTGAGCGAACCGTTCCCGTGCGACCGGAATCATACTTACCAGACGTTCACCAACTGGTCGATCATCACCAAGGCCCTCGAGAAGTTCAGCATCAACGAACTCACGAAGCCAAGGCAAGCCCAGATTTACCTGACGCTCTACACGCTCGACCAGTGGGGGCGCTGCTCCGACTGTGCCATGTTCGATCCCAACGATGATGTACCGAAGGTGTGAGAACCATGCCAACAGAGAAGTTCCCCTGGAACAAGCCAGGGGCCTATCGCTGCTCAAAGTGCGAGCAGGCTAAAGAACGCGATGACCTTGTGGTTCGCCGCGTTCAGTACTTGACGATGGGCAAGCCGCCAAAGACTCTGCGCTCTCGCGTGGATGCGTGGCTATGTCGCGAGTGTGCCGAGGCCGATCCTGCATGGCAGAGGCCCCTGCACAGCGCGTCGCCCGGACTTTCCCCCTTCATGGATAAAGACAAGGAGGTGTGAAACCCATGATCTGCAACGAAGAAACGGTCCGTGCCTACGGCGTGGACCTCGACCGGCTCGGACGTTCCCCGAACACGAGTCGCAACTACGTCAGCGATCTCAACCAGTTCCTCCTGTGGACGGGTCGGGACGTTCCGATGGAGCAGTTCGACGGCGTGGCGATGGATTGGCTCAACGCCTACCGCCGCATCTGGCAGCCACGCACGTCAGAGCGGCGCGTGACGGCCCTGCGCGGGTTCGCCCGATGGACGGGAGCACTCGACCCGCTCAGGGGCTACACGACGCCTACACCGGCTCGGCCAGTTCCGCACCCGATCCCCGAAGGCATCCCTGGCGTGCTGCGCCTGATCGACGCTTGCGGGTTCCACTTCGAGAAGCGTGCGCTGATCGCCATGACCGGCCTGTGCGGACTCCGCATCGCGGAAGCCTTGTCCATCCGACCCGAGGACGTGGATTACGAACGCGGGTTGCTGACGGTCTACGGCAAGGGCTCCAAGGTCCGCGTCATTCCCATGAGCGAGCGAGCGGCCAACGAGATCGCGGTTGCCTACGCGCGTGCGATTCAGGACGGTCGGCCCACGGTGTTGCGCTGGAAGGATCGCCACGCTCGCGCGACGATCACGCGCCTCGGCGTCAAGGCCGGCCTGACGCGACCACTCTCGAGCCACGACCTGCGTGCGACGTTCGCTACGGCGGCCTACGCCAAGTCCAAGGACCTGCGTGCCGTGCAGGAGTTGCTCGGCCACAGCAGCAGCGCAACGACTGAGCTCTACACCGGAATCAGTCTCGCAACCATGCGAGCGGCAGCGGAGGTATGAGATGTACGAGTACAAGGCCAAGGTCCTGAAGGTGGTGGACGGCGACACCCTCGACGTTGAGATTGACCTGGGGTTCCACGTCTACCACGAACTCAGGCTCCGACTGAATCACGTCGATGCTCCAGAGATGAGCACCGCTGCTGGCAAAGCGGCAAAGGCATACGTCGTGTCATGGATGACCACCTGCCCGAACGGGACCGATGTGATCGTCAAGACCGACCGGGATAAGACGGAAAAGTACGGCCGCTACCTCGGTGTCGTGCTTGCCGCAGGCGACTTCGCTGTCGGGCTCCCGTCCCTCAATGATGCGCTGCTTGCCTCGGGCAACGCGCGACCCTACTCGGGTGGTGCGCGATGAGTGACCTCGATCCCAAGTACCCCGACCTCGTGGCGAAACTGGTGGGCGAGGACGGCAACGCCTACAACCTGCTGGGGATCGTCGGTAGCGTGCTTAGGCAAGGCGGCGTTTCCCCCGAGGAGGTCGAGCAGTTCCACGCCGAAGCCACCAGCGGCGACTACGACCACTTGCTCCGAACCTGCTGTCGGTGGGTGACGGTAACGTGAATGACTACGACGGACCCAAAGATGACCCGCTGTATGACGACCCGATTCGTGGGGCTCGCGGCGTGATCTACGCCCTGATCCTTACCTTCGTCAGCCTCGGCGCGCTCTGGCTGTTTGCCGAGGTTGCCATGTATCTCATCGACCACTATTGGAGGTGGTGAACGTGAACAAGAACGGATTCAGCAAGGAGGCCAAAGACCTCATCGGCAAGTATGAAGCCGCTGGATGGGAGTTCCGACTCTCGTCCAAAGGGCACGCAATCGGCCACGCGCCGAACGACTACCCGCTGACGTGTTCAGTCCCGCGCAAGATGCTGAACGCTCGGGCAGATAAGAACTGCCTGGCCGACTACGAGCGAAACATGCGAGAGCAAGACTGCTACCGCAGATTCGCGGCGATCAGCCCCAAAGGCCAGGAGGAGATGCGACAAAACGTCTCTCCGCTGTCGAACCCATCAGACGAGACAATCGCTCGTGGACTCGACAAAGCAGCGCGTGAACTCTTGCTGACCGAGGCTCGCATCGAGTCGGATGCGATGACCGACTACGCGATGGAGGCGCTGACCGCTCCCGAAGAGAAGCGGCCCCATTCTGCAACGGCGCTTGCCATTGGCATCACCGTTCAGGGGAAGTTCCGCATCGTGGCCTACGAGTGCCTCAAGTGCGAGCAGCGATTCGACAAGGCTCGCTCGGTCGGCCAGCACAGCCGGACCTGCAACGGTCAAGGCAACGTGGCGCAGACGAACGGCAAGCCCGACGGCTCACCGAGGCTGACGAAGGACGCTCCGAAGCACACGCCGGATAAGCCGGTTGAGCACTTGCGCGTCGTGCCCTCAGTCGAGTCGGGCGATGTCCCTGCTCTCGAGCAGGACATCCCCGCTCGAACGCCCGACATGCCCGACTTGTCCATTCCAAAGTTTGAGCAGCAGGACGAGACGAAGGCCCTGGACCAGATCAGGAAGATCGTGGCACCGGACCTGCTGGCCGAGATTGCCGGCCTCACGATGGAGAACGAAGCGCTCCGAACGCGGCTCGCCAAGGTCGTCAACGACCTCGAGGCAATCCAGAACCTCGTCGGGGACATTCGGAAGGAGGGGACAGCCTGAGCCACATCTGCGGGTGGTGTATTACCAACCACCACCACCAGTGTCGTCCCTTCGTGGTCAGTCCAAACTCGAAAGCCGCTGACCACGAAGGGCGACTTTGGTGCTCTTGCTACATCAAAGACCGCGACAAGCACAAGAGCTCACTCGCGGATAAAGGCCCTACGAAGAAGGTACTTAGTCCGATAATGGAACCTACCTTGCCATTGTCGGACCCCCCCTCTAACGTAGGTGCTGAAACGAAGTCCCCCACCGTGGGGGACGAGCGCACACCCAACAAGGAGGTCGCCATGAGCGACACGACCGAGGCTGCGGCGGCTCCCGCCGAGGCCGACAAGAAGGTCCGCGCCCCGCGCACGGACCTTGAGCCCGACGTGAAGGCGGTCACCGACTCCTTCATCACGGGTGCCCTCGTCGTCGAGGACGGCAAGCCCCTGACCCCGCACCGCATCGCGGCCGAGGTCGGCAAGGCTCGCGCTGGCAACCCGCCTTCTGTGGGTGCTGTGTCTGCCGTGCTCGTCCGCTGGGCGAAGTACGGATTCGCGGAGGTCAGCGACAAGCCCAAGGCGTTTGTCGCCTACACCGCCGCTGGCACCGAGAAGGGCCTGTCGGCCATGAAGGAGGCGCACCGCGCCGAACTCAAGGCCGCCAAGGCAGAGGCGAAGGCAGAGACGGCGGCCGAGGCTGCAGTTTCCTGACCTTGCCCCACAGCGCCGGAGCCCGTCGATAACCCTCCCCCGGAACTCGACGGGCTCCGGTTCTCTCTTGGATAAAAGAAGGTGGTGAGAATCCCATGCCCCAGCAGAAGCCCCAGACCTATTCGACCAAGATCATGCGTCCAAGGCGAGCCGGCCTTCCGCTCAGGCCGTTCCTCTACACGATGGATCAGATCGCGGACATTCTCCAGGTCACCCTTGACGACCTTCTGCGTCCGATGAACAAGTGGGTCCACTACTACGGGATCAACTCTGGAATCCCGAGCCAGGGGAAACTCGTGGCACACAACGTCGGCCCGACGCACTCGCCGGACTGGAGGGTTAGTGAAGATGACCTAATCCGCTGGCTTGAGTCGCGCGGCTGGAACGTCACAGACGCCAAGCAGATCGTCTCGGAGTCCGATAAGGAACATCGGTCATGATCGGTGTGGCGAGCGTTGCGTCGTGTCGGACGGGTGCCGTAGGTTGGCAGCCATGACCGCGCACCGGAGCCCCGAGGCTAGGGCGCAGGCGTATGTCCGTGACCACCTGGACGCTGACGGCATCTATGCCGAGGCCGAGGCCGCGCTTGCCGTGCTGTCGGATGCCCACGACCGGATTGCGGATACGGGAGCGCGCAAGCGAGCCCTTGTCGAGGAGATGGACACCATCGAACTCGACCTCACGACTCGAGAGCGGGCCGACAAGGCCGAGCTCTCGCAGGCCGCCTTCGAGCGGTACATCAAGCCGGTGCTTCACAACGACCCCGAACTGCGTGCGCTTCGTGCTCGCGTGGATGAGGTCAGCGCGGAGCACGAGCGGGCCAACCTCGACGCTCGACTTGCCGAACGCACGATCACGGTGAAGTCGTCGAGGATGCAGGAACTCGCCGGGGTGCTGGCGTTCTACGCCAGCGTCAAGGTCGGCACGGCCAACGAAACCGTCCACCCGCACTAGCAGAAAGGACCTTCGCTATGAGCGAGGTCGAAAAGTACGAAGGCAGCGGCACCGTCGCTGTCCCGTCGGATGACCCCTGGGCCACCGGCCTGGAGGACTTCGATGTCACTACCGATGCGGTCATGCCTCGGCTCCGCATCATCGGCAAGGACGCGACCTTCGAGGACAACCTCACGGGTGAGCGTCACAGCAAGATCAAGGTCGTCCTGTTGGGACTCGTCAAGCAGCGAATCCTCTGGGACGAGGAAGTCAAGGAAGGCGATGGGCCGCTGTGCCGGTCCAACAACTTCAGCGAGGGTGAGCCCTACCTCAAGGACTTCCCCTGGAAGGCCAGCAAGTTCGAGAGGGACGACTACGACAAGGGTCGTGACGGTGGCGAGGTCATGCTGCCGTGCGCGAACTGCGCCCTCAAGGAGTGGGGAACCAACCCGCGCGGTGGCACCCCCTGGTGCTCCGAGCAGCACACCTTCCCGCTCCTGATGCTGGACGAGCACGGCAACACGTCTCCCGCCGTGCTCACCCTTCAGCGCTCCGCGATCAAGGCGTCCAAGAGCTACGTCACCGGGTTCGCACGGACTCGGACCCCGCTCTACACCGCCGTCACGGAGATCAGCCTGAACGCGATGAGGCGCGGCAGCGTGGACTACGCCGTGCCCTCGTTCGTGAAGGCTGGCGAGACGGATCGGGAGGACTGGTCGGGCTTCGCGGACCAGTACCGCTCGATCCGCGAGTTCCTCACGTCGAAGCGCAGCAAGGCCGATGAGCAGGACGAGGCTTCCGAGCCCGCTGCTGCTCCGGCCCGCAGCGACTCGCGCGAGGAGTCTCGTCGTCGTGATGAGCCTTCCCCGGCTCCCCGTTACGACGACGAGGAGCCCCCCTTCTAAGGGGCTGGCTCGAGAGCCGGTCGGTCCTTACTCCCACGTCGGGCCGACCGGCTCTCCCGTCTCGGAAGGAGACGCCATGAAGTTCTTCGTAGTACTGCTCTACATCATTCTGTGGCTGTTCATCGGGATACCGCTGTTGCTGACCATGATCTTTCTTTCCCTGATCCTGCTCATTCTCGTGTTTGGAGCCTTCGTATGAGCGAGCACTTCTTCTCATTCGATGACTTGCCCGATGAGGTCAAGGAGTCGATGCGTGCCGCTTACGAGCGGCATCAGATGGAGCACGACGTAGTAGCGCACGAACTGGTGCGCGCCCTGATGGAGATGGACGTGGATCACTTGTCCGCGCTCCACCGCATCCTCGGAATCTGCAAGGACGACACGACCGCTATCGCCTACTACATCGGCGTCGTGTCCGTCCTTCGTTCCACCCGAACGAAGTTGTGCCTAGCGTGTGGCAAGAACCATGACGAGGCCCTTCACGCGATGTTCCAAGACGAGTCGGGAGCCCCGAAAGCGGACCCAAATGCGCCGGCTACGCCGGGCATTTCGCCGGCTATTGCTGGGCAGGATGGCGAAAGCGACTCGACTGAGCTCAGCGACGCGGATCGCGCTGACCTCATGGAGCTCTACAACTTGATCCAGCACCCGAACGGCCGCATCTTCTGTGGAGGATGCGGACAGAAGTACGTCAGCCTTGAGGATCGGATGCTTCGTGAGCCCGGTCCCGCTGGCTGCGATTCCTGTCAACAGAAGGCGAAGTGGGGATAACCGTGACCGACACCACGAACGTAGAAGCGGTGGACGTAAAAGACACCGAGCAGTACGAGGTTCTGATGAAGTTGATGAAGCAGAACGAGCGCCGCGAGGCCGACCTGGCCGAGCGATACGGCGTTCGGGTTGACCAGGCTCAACTCATCATGGCTCGGATCAACCTGCTGATCGAGATGGTCATGCCGAGCGATTCGATGAACCGCGTTGGCTTCGAGACGAACTTCCACGTCATGATCTCCAAGTCCCTGGATGAACTCGAGGGCGAGATCAGGAAAGCCCAACTCGCCGGCCAGATGCGAACGCCGAGCAAGGCCGGCCTGATCGTCCCTGGGATGTGATCGCATGTCCACTCTCGCGAAGTGCGAGTTCTGCGGCAAGCCCGTAGACCTCGACCAGCCCAACCACTACAAGCGCGTGCTCGTGTGGGTCGGCGGCCCGAAGAAGAACTCGTCCAAGATGAGTACCGAAACTGGCGAGTACGGCCACTCCGACTGCGTTCACAAGGCAGCACGCGGGATCGCCCCCGACCAGGAGGCCATGTTGTTCGACGATGGAGGTGACGACGATGGAGAAGGAGCCAGTACAACTCTTTGACGGCTACCGGATCGTCGGAGAAACGCTCGTACCACTCGAGGACTTCGAAGTTACTCCTGGCCTCATGGTCCGGCTGACTAAGCCGACGCAGATCAAAGTCAAGCGTAAGCCTCGCGGCAATCGGCTGTGGATCATGGTGGCTGGAACCGTCGTTCCCTACCCTGTTGTCATCACCACCGACTTTCTCAAGGGTGACACCGTGACCATTGGCGAACTGGTGACTGGCCTTGGGCTTGCCCCGAGGGGGAGGTGACGACGATGACCCCCGCTGAAACCGACCGCAAGAGCCTCCGCTACATCCCTGATGATCTGAAGTTCTACGGCCATCAGGTGTCCGGCGTCCGTAAGCTCTGTCGCATGGGGTCGGCCATTCTGGCTGACGAGATGGGCCTGGGGAAGTCGCTGCAGGCGCTCACCGTGTTCGCGGTGGACGTGCAGGCTGGGTTCGCTGACTCGATGTTGGTGGTCGCCACGCCCACGCTCAAGGGGAACTGGTACGAGGAGATCGGGGCCAACACCCTCTTCGAGAACGTGATGATCCTCGAGGGCTCCCCCGCCAACCGGCGCGAGGCCCTCAAAGACTTCCATGCCATGAGCAGTCCGAAGATTCTGCTGGTCAACTACGAGCAGGTCGTGGCGCACGTCGATGAACTGAACGACCTGAAGTTCTCGATCATCGCGTATGACGAGGCCCATCTGATCAAGAACCCGAGGTCAAAGCGCACAAAGGCGTGTCAGCGCCTCGTGGCCGAGCGACACCTGTGCTTGACCGGATCGCCCATGCTCAATCACGTCGATGAGTTGTGGTCGCTGCTCCACCGTGTAGACCCCAAGGGGTTCCCCAACTACCACAAGTTCGTCCAGCGGTACTGCGTGTTCGGCGGCTTCAAGAACAAGCAGATCGTCGGCGTGAAGAACGAGCAGGAACTTCACGAGCGACTCAAGGCCGTCATGGTCCGCCGCCTCAAGAGGGAGGTTCTCGACCTGCCGGACAAGATGTACGTTCCGGTGCTGGTGGACCTCACTCCCGAGCAGCGCAAGGTGTACGACACCGTGCGAAACGAGATGATCCTCCCGTCGCCCGACGAGGCCACCAGCGAGGACATCGACAACGCCCTGACCATGTTCCTGCGTCTCAAGCAGATCACCGGCACGACAGCGTGCCTCGAGGACTACCCAGACCATTCCTCCAAGTTGGACCGAGCGGTCGAGATGATTACCGAGTTGTCCGAGAACGGGCACAAGGTCGTGGTGTTCACGCAGTTCCGTGGCGTGCTCCACGCGCTCGAGAATCGCCTCGCTGCTGTTGCTGTGGACGGAGCCCCGATCCCCGTCTGGGCGCTCCACGGCGACGTGCCGAAGGAGGAGCGCGTGCCGCGTGTCCGTCAGTGGACTGATCACAAGGGTCCTGGCGTCGTGGTTGCGATGCTGCAGGTCGCTGCGGTGGGACTCAACATGACGGCTGCGCGCCACGCGATCTTCCTCGACAAGTTGTTCGTTCCGAAACTGAACGAGCAGGCCGAGGACCGCCTGCACCGCATCGGTGCCGACAAGACCCAACCCATCGAAATCTTCTCGCTGATCGCGAGGGGCACGGTGGAGTATCGCGTGGAACAGATTCTCAAGAGGAAGGTCCGCATCTTCAACGAGATCGTCGAGGAGCAGACCCCCGCATCCAAGGCCGCTTTGTACGCGGCAATCTACGAGGAGGAGTGAGCATGGCAGACGAGCCCATCAGAATCGGCCGAACGACCCAGGCCGAAGAAACCGAAGCGATCAAGCAGTTCACCAGGAGCGTGCGCCCGTCTCCGGCAGCGAGGTTTGCTACCGCTGTCGTCGGATCGGCGCTGGTCGTACTGGCGCTGGTGACCATCCTGGGTGCCGCAGCGCTGGTGCTGGACTTCGTGGTGGACCGGCTGTGATCTGCCACGACTGCAAGGCCCAGAACCACAAGCCGTGTAAGAAGCGGACGAAGGACATGATCGCCAGCGGTGGCTACGGCTCATGCGATTGCCAGCACAAGGAAGGCGCGCTGATCCAGAAGCCAGTCAAGAAGAAGGAGGATGCGTGAGCACCCCCGAGAAGCTTTACACGAGCCACGAGGTCGCGGACCTGTTTCGCGTCCACGTCACGACAGTCAGAGAATGGGTCAAGGGCGGCAAGATCGCCGTGATCCGTACTCCCGGCAGCAACCGCATGAGGTTCACCGAGTCGGAGGTTCGTCGGCTCGCCGGCGACTTCGCCGACGGCTCGGCTAAGTCGGATGCCTGGGAGCGAACCGGATACCGTCCGAACGGAGGCGACGGAGCATGACCCAGATGGAACTGCCATACCCAGACTTGCCTGCCAGGCTCCACCGCCGCCCCACGTTGGCGTGGGTGGACATCGAGACAACCGGACTCGAGCCGAGCAAGGACCTGATCCTTGAGGTCGGAATCGTCGTCACGGACGATGACCTCGAGATGATTGACCAGCAGTTCTTTGTGGTCAAGCAGCACCTCTCGGTCGAGTCGATCCACAGGCAGACCAACGCTTTCGTTCAGGACCTTCACGCCCGCAGCGGCTTGTGGAAGGATCTGGAGAACGCGAAGCACGGTTACGAAGAGGTCGAGAATCTCATGCTCGACTTTCTTCACCGGCACGCGCTTGACGGTGCGGTCAGCCCGATGGCTGGATCGTCCGTGGCGTTCGACCGCGCGTTCCTCGACCGCCAGATGCCGTCGCTGGCCCAGCAGTTCCACTACCGGAACCTGGACGTGAGCGCAGTAAAGGAGTGGCTCATGCGAGTTCACCCCGCTGCCGTCGCCAGCAAGCCCGACCCGTTCGCGCATCACCGCACCCTTGCCGACCTGCACGACTCCATCGCAGAGCTCAGGCACTACACCACCTACGTCAAGGAGAACTCGTGAGCAGCAAGGTCGTCTTTGAAGTCGGGGCTATCGCCTCGGCCGTAGCCCGAGCGGCACGAGTCGCCCCGTCGAAGGGAATGGCCTTCGACAAGGCGGCTGGTGTGCTGATCGAGGGTGACCCCGACAGCAAGTACCAGATCACCGTCCGAGCAACCGACATCGAGGTCGGCTACTTGGAGCGCCTGACCCCCAATGAGATCGAAACCGACGAGAAGTTCTTCTGGCGCATCCCATCTGGGGTGTTCGCTGGCCTGCTCTCCTCGTTGCCCCCGAGCAGCACGGTCGAGATGACCGAGCACAAGGGGACGCTCTACATCGTGTGCGGGAAGGTCAAGGCGAAGTTGCAGACCATCCGTGGCGAGGGCGACAGCCTGGGTGCGCTCTATTGGGAGCCGTTCGACGGCGAGGACCTGTCCGAGATTGCCGGACTCGCCACGAAGATCACCCAGGTTTCATGGGCCTGCGATAAGCAGACGGTCCCGTTCTCGGGCGTCCACATGAACGGCACCCACCTGATTGCTACGGACAAGTACAAGTTGGTCCGCGTGCCCTGCCCGCTGGCTCTCGAGCACAGCATTACCGCCCCGCTGGATGCGGTGAGCCCCATCCTTGCCAAGTTCGATGACGTGCGCCTCGGGGTCGAGGGTGGCTTGCTGCAGATCGAGATTGACGAGTACACCCAGATCACCAGCACGGTGTTCGGAAACGAGTACCCCAACGTCGAGCGCGCGATGCGTACCGACTACCCGCACTCGTTCATGATCGAGAAGGCCGCGCTGGCTGAGGCCGTAGGTCGGATGCTGGCCCTCATGGGCCGCACCGAGCGCTATCCGGTGGTGAACCTCACCATCAAGCCCGATGATGCTGCGCTGGACCTGCGTCTCGAGGTGCCGGTCCTGGGCGAGATGCAGGACGAACTCGAGATCACCGGAGCCTCTGGCCCCGAGACGACCCTCTCGTTCTCGCCTGACTACATCACGAACTGCCTTCAGCACGTCGGATCATCGGTGGTCACCATCGCCTATGACCCCGACAAGACCACGAGTGCCGTGCTGTTCACGGACGGCCTCGGGTTCGAGGCGTGGATCATGCCCCGTCGTCCTGGCGGTGGCTCGTGAAGCGCCGATTGGCACTTGGATCGGCGGCGGCAGCGGCGGCAGCGATCCTTGCCGCCTCGGCCTACGGATACGCGACGCTGGACAAGCCCCAGAACGGGGCTGTGAGCGCCGCCACGACCACGAAACCGCTGTCCACGTCGTATTACTCGCTGGAACGGGAGCATCACACAGAACGCGCCGAGCGGTCACAGACCAGGCCGACCCCAACCCCGACGAAATCGTCGAAGCCGAAGCCAACGCCAACCAAATCGACGAGCCCATCAGCTCGCTCGACGAACAAGCCTCCGACTTCGACTGTCGGGCACGCCGCGACTTTGGCATGTATCCGCAAGCATGAGTCGGGTGGCAACTACAAGGCGATCAACTCGACCGGGAAGTTCCGTGGCGCGTACCAGTTCCACCAGGGATACGCACCGGCCTGGGCTGAGCGGTACGGCTACCCCGAGTGGGCAGGCAAGCCGTCGAACCTGTGGCCGCCCGCCGTGCAGGACTCCATCGCGTATCAGATGGGGAAGAACAACCGTTACGCGCCCTGGCGCGAGCACACCTCCTACGACTGTCCGGGGTTCTGATGACACGCCTGAATCGGGCCTACATCGCTGGCCCCATGACCGGCCACGAGGACTTCAATCGCCCTGCCTTCGACCGATGCGAGCGGTGGCTAATGGGAGAAGGCGTCGTCCCTACCTCGCCTGCCCATCTGAACGAGGTGATTGGCGACCTAGCCGGACACGAGCGGTTCCTTCGGCTGGGGATCAGGATGCTGCTGGCGTGTGACTGGATCGTGCTTCTCCCCGGCTGGGCTCAGTCAAAGGGGGCATGTCTTGAGTTGGAAGTTGCCGACGCTTGCGGCCTTGAAGTGTTCGAGTGGATCGAGGATGAAGAGGACGAGCCCTACTTGCGTCCACTGGTGGCGGTGAAGCACGGGTGACGTACTTCGTGATCGAGGGCGTCAACCCCGAGCCTTGGACAGCCCCCGGCCTTGGCGTCATCAGGCGGGCGGGGAAGGCTGTTCCAATCGCGTACAAGGACGGTGGCGTCGCCGCCTACCAGGATGCCGTGCGCGATGCGCTGGAGTCCCAGGTAGAAGGCGACCCACCGGAAGATGATCTGTTCGTGACGTTCTTCCTGTGGCGGCAGTTGCCCGCCTACGAGGGAGACAAGCGGAAGGTGCGGCGTCACGTCGCTGACGCCACCAACATGCAGAAGTCACTCGAGGATGCGTGTCAGGGCCTGCTGTTCAAGAACGACCGTCAGGTCAAGCGGGTCGTGACGCACATCGTTGAGCAGGACTACGAGACGAACCCGCTGATTGTGGTCAAGGTCGAGAAGTTCGACAACGACCCCGACTGGTGGAAAGAAGCAAAGCGGTTCGCGGATAAGGCGACTCGGGTGGCACCCGACAGCAGCCGGGCCGGCTCCGGCGAGCGCTATGACCAACTCGACTTGTTCTAGGAAGGGGGTAAGAAATGTCTGATCAACGCTACTTGTCAGTAGTCAGCGATGGAACTCCTGGCAACAGTTTCATCTCGATGATCGACCCGACGACTGGCAAAGAGTTCACCGTAGAAGGCGTCGTTGAGTGTGTAGTAGAGATGGGTCCTAAGATGATGGTGAGCGCGCAGATCACCGTGCGGCCGAAGGCGGTCCAGGTAGAGGTCCGCGCTGACCACACCCACTGGTCATTCGATTGCCCAGCGTGCTCCGAGCACGTCGATCACGAGTGTCGTCCACCCGACTTTGCCACCCCGCTGACCCGCATCATGGAAGCCACGAAGGAGCACAAGTGAGCACTACTCAAGAAATCTGGCACGGCGATAGCCGTGAACTCGCTGGCAAGGTGCCAGATGGTGTGAACTGCATCATCACCGACCCGCCTTACGGCGTGGGGTATCGGTCGAGGCACGCGACCACGCCCGAAGGGCTGCGGTACGTCGCGGACGTGGCGCACGATGGCGACCTGCTCATGGCTCGTGGACTGTTCCTCGAGGTCATGGACGAGCTCTTGCCGCGTACCGCTGACGAGTGCGAGATGTACGTCTTTACCCGCTGGGACATCGTAGGTGACTGGATCGAGACTGTTCGCTCGCTGGACAAGCATGGATTCACCTACAAGATGATGCTTGTGTGGGATAAGGGCGGGCCTGGGACTGGTGACATTGACGCGAACTGGGGTTGCGGTCATGAGATCATTCTCTACCTCAAGAAGGGTCGCCGCCCCATCCCGTCCCGCCGCAGCGGCGTCATCGCCTGCGACATGGTTCACCCGCTGAAGATCGTCCACCCCACAGAGAAGCCGGTTCCGTTGCTGACCACGCTGATCGAGATGAGCACCAACCCTGGCGATCTGATCGTGGACCCGTTCTCGGGTTCAGGCTCGACCGCCGTGGCAGCCCAGCGCACCGGCCGTTCGGCCATCGGGATCGAACTCGAGGAGCACTACGCGGAGATCGGGCTCCACAGGCTCGATGCTCAGGCGTTCGACTTCTAGCACTTTGCGTCCTACTATCCATTCGACTTCACCTCCTAGAAAGGGCACCCACATGGGAGCACAAGAGATTCATCCCTGGACCTACGGCGGCAAGGATGTCGTCAACTTCGGTCCATCGGTCCTTCCGGTTTCAGACTCGACTTTGCCTGATGTCGAGCCGCCTGCCGAGGACCTCGCAAAGATCGAGTCGGGCGTGCTCGACGATGACCCGGCAGTGCCGGCTGTCGAGCCGGAGCCTGAGTCGAAGCCGGGAAAAGTCCCTCCGGCGTAGACCTGCCTGCTCCTGCGGGCTTCATCTACCAGCCTGAATCGTGGATGGAGCGAGCAGCCTGCGCGGGCCAAGACCCGGAACTCTTCTTCCCCGAGCGCGGCGACTCGCACCGACCTGGCAAGGCTATCTGCGCCGGATGTGAGGTAGGACCGGAGTGTCAGACCTACTCTGTTCTGACTGGTTCTGAGTACGGCATGTGGAACGGCAGCATCAAGAAGCGACGGCGCACCGCGAACGGGAATGTCGGACCCACCGAATAGCGTGTGAGCCACCACCCATCAACCAGGAAGTGAGCATCCTGTGATCCCTAAGTCTCTGTCTGCGACAGCAATCGCAAACTTCGAGGGATGTCCCGCGCGCTACGTCGCGGAGTCATTCCATAAGGTTCCGAGCATGAGCGGCGACGCTGCTCAGGTCGGCACCGTCATTCACGCCGGGCTCGAGGAGTTCGTGCGCGAGACGTTCATCCTCGGCAAGCCTGACGGCGGACCTGGGTCGGTGATTGAGGCGTGCCGCGAGCCCTACCGTTCCGCGTTCGGATCGGACGACCAGTATTGGGCCGACGTGGAGTGGATGGCCGAGCGCTGGCACGCCCGAACGGCGCATCTGCTGGCCGAGCGAGAGGTCCTGCAGGTCGAGACGAAGAACGCCTTCGCCCTCAAGACGAGCGTGGGCGACATCCCGGTCAACTACATCTTCGACCGGATCGACCGGCTCCCCGACGGCAGCATCGAAGTCACCGACTACAAGAGTATCCGTGCTCGCCTTGCCCCCGCCGACCTCGAGGGCAAGATTCAGCCTCGGCTCTACGCGCTCGCCGCGCAGTTGGAGCACCCAGAAGCGGAAGCGGTCTGGGTGAACTTCGACCTGCTCAGGCACGACCCCATCGGATTCAAGTTCACGCGCGATCAGAACCGCGACACGTTCCACCACTTGAAGAAGGTGGCCGAGGACATCATCGCCACCGACGAGCAGAACCCGCCCGAGACAATCAACCCCGACTGCCGCTGGTGCCTCAAGAAGCTCACCTGTTCGGCGCTGCAGGAGAACGTCCTGGCGGGCACGTCGCTGGCGATCAGCGACCCGCTCGAGGCCGCCAAGTTGCGCGTGCGCCTCGACCAGCAGGCCAAGGCCCTCGCCCTGGCGGTGGACGAGCTCGACTCGATCATCCTCGGCTCGGCCAAGGCAGAGGACGTGACCGAGTTCGAGGACGACGAGGTGTACGTCAGCATCGGCGGCCGTCGCACACGGTCCATCGACCCGAAGCGCGTGGCCGAAATCGTCCCAGCGGAGGTCATGGCGAAGTACTCCGGTCTGACCGTGACGAACTTCGACAAGATGCTGAAGGATGATGACCTGGACCCGCAGCAGAAGTCGCTGCTCGGTGGGCTCGTCGCGTGGAAGTCGGGCGCGTCCAGCGTGTCCGTCAAGCAGAAGTGAGTCTGCAGATCGGCTCGCTGTGCTCCGGCTACGCCGGACTCGACCTCGCGGTGGAAAGCGTGCTCGAGTCTGAGACAGCGTGGTTCGTTGAGTATGACGCGGCCCCATCAAAGATTCTGTCCCACAACCGGCCCGGCGTCCCAAATCACGGTGATGTCATGACGACTGACTGGTCCGAGTTGCCCCCCATCGACATTCTTACGGCTGGCTACCCATGTCAGCCCTTCTCGCTTGCCGGACTTCGGAGAGGACCTGAAGATGAGCGAAACATCTGGCCCTACGTCCACGACGCGGTTCGCGTCCTACGACCCCGTATCGTCGTGTTGGAGAACGTCACAGGGCACCTTTCCCTGGGCTTCGGACGAGTTCTCGGAGACTTGGCCGGAATCGGGTATGACTCAGAATGGCGTTGCCTTCGAGCGTCCGACGTTGGTGCTCCCCACAGCCGAGCACGACTGTTCATCGTTGCTTCCGACTCCAACCACGCGCGACTGGAAGGACACAGGAAACTTCACGCCCCGACCGGAGAAGGTGAAGCTCCCGCACACGCTGGCGGTCCTTGGCAGGAGTTCGGTCCCGCGATCCGACGATGGGAAAAGGTGATGGGCCGTAGTGCGCCTCCGATCATGGGCGCAGATGGCAACCACAACCCCGCGCTGGTCGAATGGATGATGGGACTCCCCGAAGGCTGGGTTACCGACGTGCCTGGGCTGTCCCGCAAGGACAAGATCAAGGCCCTCGGAAACGGTGTAGTCCCGCAGCAGGCGGCAGCGGCAATCGAACGGATGGTGCCAGCATGACGATCATCGACCTGTTCGCCGGTCCTGGGGGCTGGGACGTTGGGCTCGAGATGCTGGGACGTTCGGCCTACGGCATCGAATGGGAGAAGTACGCCGTCCAGACCCGCATCATGGCCGGACACGCCACAGAGAAGGCGGACATCGCCCTGCTCGACCCCACCAACTACCTGGCCGGCGGCCCAGTGGAGGGCTTGATCGCCAGCCCCCCGTGTCAGGCGTTCAGCCTTGCGGGAAAGAGGCTGGGCCACGACGACAAGCCCCTGTGCTACAAGGCGGCTGACGAGTTGGCTGAGGGGGGTGACCCTCGTGAAGATGTACTGCCTTTGTGTGGCGACCCCCGAAGCCTGCTTGTTGTGGAGCCGGTCCGCTGGGTTCGTGACCTGCGGCCGACGTGGATCGCTCTGGAGGAGGTGCGCGCAGTCGAACCGCTCTGGGAGCACTACGCGACGATCTTCCGCGCCTGGGGATACCACGTCTGGACTGGCGTTCTGAACAGCGCTGACTACGGAGTCCCGCAGACTCGCGAGCGCATGATCCTCATGGCGCACCGCGAGAGGGAAATCGGACCTCCTCCCCCGACCCATTCCCGCGACGGTGGAGCGGGGGAGGACCTTTTCGGTGACGACCGGAAGCCCTGGGTCACGATGGCTCAGGCGCTCGGGTGGGGCATGACAGCCCGACCCAGCGTGACGGTCATGGCGCGCACCCACGACCCCGAGACGGGCCGAACGTCGGGCGGCGTGCGTCCGCTTGACGGCGGCTCAGGTGCGCGGGCCACGCTCGCCAGCGCCAGGGAAACCGGCGAGTGGGAATCGAAGCCAGCCTGGGCGCACGAGCGTCCCAGCACGACCATCGTCGGGTCTTTTCGTCCCGATAAGGTGGCAGCACCAGGATGGCGCAAGCCCGGCGATCCGCCCCGACAGGACACGCCCGACTCGGTGACTATCGACGTGACCGAGGCTGGCGTCCTTCAGTCGTTCCCCGCCGACTACCCCTGGCAGGGGCCGCGCACCCGGCAGTTCGAGCAGGTCGGGAACGCCGTTCCACCTCGACTTGCTGCCCACGTTCTCGCTAGGCTCCTGGGTATCGACCCGACTGAGCCAATCGAGAAGTTCTATGAATGAGACGGAAGCCTTCTTGAGCGCCCTACATTCCTGCTGCTACTGCGGCAGCACCAGCATCGTCCCGTCGTTCGTTGCCGACCATGAGCGGGAAGCGCACATTGACTACGGCGAAACCGAGAAGGCTTGCCCCCACGTTGCCATCAGGGAGCGCGACAACCGGCCTAAGCCGGTCATTCGCCCGCAGCACGACACGTCGTTCACCCCCGAGGCGCAAACGCGCTCACAGCGGTTCTAGGGGCTCCGCTTAGGCGGCATCTTCGGGCTCGTCCACCACGAACTTGATCGCGCGGCTAGTGCTGCTGACGTTGAGCTCAAACGCCATCCGGCCAGCGTGCGTCTTGTCGGTGTAGCCCTCACCGGACGTAGCGACGATCTCGCCGTTGTCGGCCTGACGCCGCCAGCGCCACTCGCCGGCCTCGTCCTGGTAGACGGTTACGGTGTCGGTGGTCTGAGGCATCTCGTTCTCCTTATGGCTGCTTGACGACGATCATCTTGCGCTGCTGGTAGGTCGTGACGTGAACCCGAGGCAAGTTGACGGTGATCTCGATAAGGCTGTCGTAGGGCAGGTTCGTTCGGCCCACCACGAGCGCGCCGGCGGTGATGCTGGAATCGACGCTTGCGTACTTCGGCTCAGATGAACCGGCCAGGATGAAGGTTTCGGCGGTGACGACAGAATCGACTTCTGCGAAGCCATGAACCTCTTGCTCGGCCTCGACAATCTCGCCGGCGACAATGGTCGAGTCAATCTCTGTGAACCAGTACACGTCCTGAGACGCCTCCACGACCGAACCGGCCGTGATGGAAGAGCCCCGTTCCGCAAACGATGGATTCGGGACGATGGTCCGACTTTCGACACCAGGATCAGAGTCGAACCAGTCATCGGGCTCATTGAAGGAAGCCCCGAGCGAGTACCAGTCAAGTGCCGTAGACAAGGTTCACCGCCCTCTAGGATCAGCGAATCGCCGCTCGGCGCATGAGGTCGGTGCCGATGGTCGCCGCCAGCCTCTCGGCCGCGTAGGAGTATCCGGCCTGGGTCAGGTGGTAGCGGTCAGCGCTTGCGTACCTGTCCGAGTTGCCGTTGCCAATCGGAGTTCCGAAGTCTCCGGTTCCATTCGTAAAGTCTGTCGCCTTGACGAAGGTACATCCGTAGTTGGCGCAAGCCGTCTGAATGTAACCCTCAATGGACTCCATCGCGGAACGGTACTGGCTTCCGGGCACGATGCCACCGATGCCGTAGATCGTGGCGTTAGGCAGCAAGGCCCTTGCGTTCGCGAAGTAGGAGTTCACGGCAGTCTGCACGGTTCCGAGCGAGTAGCCAGCGTCATTGACAGAGCCAGCCACGGTGACGACATCTGGGTTCAGGGGCACTACCGATGCGGCGAAGCGCGCCTGGAACGTCTGGACGGTGCCGCTCTGGTTGTTGACGAAACCGGAACCGGAGACGACATCGTTGTGGACGTTCATGCCCATCATCTTCAGCGCTCGGTTGTAGAGCGACCAGTGCCCGAAGATGCTGGCACCGCCACCTTCATTCGAGTAGTCGTAGCCGAAGGAGTCAGACTGGCAAACCGCACGCAAGCCGGCGTATCGCTGCGAGCTCCAAATCGTGTAGGTGTAGGGCACCTTGACTTGGGCCATGAGAGCGCCTTGGAGCATGAGGCGGACACGACGGTTCTTTGCCGAAGCCCAGGTGATCTTGATTCGGTGAACCGTGTTAGGCGTTCCCGAAAGGATCTGGGCGTGGGCGTTGATCCATTCGTCGTTCTCGTGGACCTGATACCTCGCCTGCAGCGGGTCACCGTTGCCGGCTGTGGTAATGACCGTGAACTCGATAGCGTTTGTATCAGTCTCGACCTCTACCTCGATGAAGTCACCGATGGTGTAAGTCCCGCCCCGCAACGGATAGGTAGAAAGTTGCTGCCTCATGCAGTTCGTGTAGCCGAGGCTCTGGTAGTTGCCGACGTTCTCTACGGGTGATCCGAAGTACCGGAGTCGCGTGTCGTTTGCTGGCACGTCGTAGCCGGTGATCGTTGTGGCACCAGTCGTGACGGCGACAGTCGGGATCGTGGCGACCTGGATCGGCAGCCGGTTGGAGCCGTTGATGAACGCAGTTTGCGTCGTGGTCTTGGTGATCTGGCCGTCACCACGAAGCACGTCAGACTTGCTGCCGGTCAGCGTAGGAACCAGACCAGGGGTGTTCGTGTTCGCGGGGAGCGCCTGGCTGATGACGTTGTTGCAGTTGGACCTCTTGATGAGGTTCGCGTCGGTAGGACCGTTCGTGCCACGCTGCAGGTCAAGGACGGCGTTGTTGACGTAGGTCAGATCGACTGCGCTACCAGCGTTGCCTGGGTACTGGGTGAACACGCCCGAGACGCGAACGTCGATGATCGGGTTGGTTGCCGAGCCAATCAGGCGGACACCACAGGTGTTGCTGCCCGATGTGGTGCTGTAAGGCGAGAACTGGATGTCGTTGATCTGGATGTGGAAGAACGAACTCGTCGATGCCTTGGTGGCGTAGACGCCGACCTCAACGCCCTCACAGCCCATCCCGCTGACCTGCAGATTCGACGAGCCCGCTCCAGTCTGGAAGTCGGAGTAGATGCCGTAGGCCATGCCGGTCTGCTGCGACCCGCCACCACCAGGAGCACCCATGCCGGAGAACGCGGAGGACGTGACCCACATCCCGCCACCGGATTCCCACTGAATACCGCGAGTGCCCTGCGAGTACTTCGGGTTGCCGAAGTAGAAGGACTTGTCGATGTTCGTCCCACCGGCATCCACCCAAGCCTCGTTACGGATGCGGTGGCCGTAGCGCACCGGAGCCCAAGACTGGAGGCTTTCGATGATGACGTTGACGCCAGACACCTGATCCAGGTTGTCGTAGAACCCGGCGATCATGACGTTGTGGAGGTAGAACCCGTCTCCCACGGTGACCTTAAGGCCGCAGCCCGCCGTGGGGAGCGATCCGACAAGGACCGTCGGAAGTGGCACCGGGAACCCACCAAGTCCAGGCGAGACGCTGAGTGCTGCTGGCGAGTAGTTCTTGTTGTGGAGGGTGATGTTCTCGATACTGCAGGAACGAGCAGCGAACTCGAACAAGGTGGAGTTCGTCGAGGTGGTGCTGACCTTCGACACCGACTCGGAAACGCTGTACCACTCGGAGCGTCCGTCGCCACGGATCGTACAGCGCTTCGTGATCGGAGTTGTCGATCCAATGACCTTGTAGTCACCAGCAGGGAAGTAGAGCACGCCGCCGTAGGTGTTGGCGTTCAAGGCGGCGATGGCAGCGTTGATGGCGGCCGTATCGTCGGTCGAACCGTCTCCTACCGCGCCATACGTCTTGACATCCCAGACTCGAGCAGTTCCACCAGTGAGCGAGTCGGCGTAGTTCTTGTTCACCGCGTCGGTGCCAGCAGTCGGATTCGCTAGACCAGTGAGCTTGCGTCCACCGAACGCCACGTCGGCGGTTGGGGTCGCCATCTGATCGAGGCGGTTAGCGCGAACGGCAGTATTGAAGTCACTGATGGTGGCGGCGAGCTGCGTCCCGGTGTGGTTCGACCGCTGGACGACTGAAGATGCCAGGGAAGAAATCTGCGCCCAGACGCCACGGATCGCGAGCGTCATGCTGCCGAAGCCGGTTCCTTCGTCCTTTGCCGCGCGAAGGTCGTTACTGATGGCCTCGACCTCGGGGGCAATCGAACGGATCGAGACGGGGCCGCCCTTGATGGCATCCCAGGGAGCGTCCTCGTTGACCGGCCTCGGGTGAATCTTCGTACTAGCCGGATAGAAAGCGGAGCCCTCGGTGTAGGCGTTCACGATGGCCGTGGCAGTTACGGCGCCGGTGACCGTGGCGTCGCCAGTTCCTGGCGAGGATGCAGACCCGACGACGGTCGTGCCAGCGGTGACAGCGGCGGTGATCGTGCGCGACTCGGTGCCTGAACTGGCAGCGCCAATCCAGTCGGTGTCGCTAATCGCCATCTCGTCCATCTTGAGCGTCTGGCCAGAAGCGAGGATGTGTGACCAGCCAGTGCCCGAGACATACGACTGAGCGCCAAAGCGGTAGTCGTCGAAGGCACCGACGCTGCTTGTCGTGATGACGCCGGAATCGAAGTCAGGAGCGCCGTTGCTGTCTGGGTCAGTCGTCCAGACCTTCATCTGGATCGTGGTCGCGGTTACCTTCGTCTCGACCCTGAACCAGGCATTGAGCGGCATGGAGTTGGAAGCAGACGCCCAGTTGGTCCCACCACCAGCATCCGTCGTAAAGACATCGTTGCGTCCACCAGAGACGAAGAAGGCCCTGTTGGCCTTGACGCCGGCCTGGTGGCTCTTGGTGAAGCCAGCGGCCATGAGATCAGAGAAAGATGTGTCGTTCGCCACGGCCGCCGTGAGCTTGTAGTACGCCCTGGTGTGGAAGGTTGTACCGATCTCGGACAGGTTGGTGTAGACGGCTGCCGATGCGCCGTAGGTGACAGTGGATGCCTTCGTGCCGATCTTCGCATCAGAGGTCTGAACCTGCCAGAATGTCTTCTGTAGGAAGTCGCTTGACGTGTCAAGGCAGTGAGCCGACAGCCCGCCGCGAAACAGCCCGGCGTTGACGGGATTTCCGCCGATCACCTGGGCAGCCGAGTAGCCTTCCCAACTGATCTCAGTCAGGCCGCCAGCGGTCCCCCCGCCAACCGGGTTCAGCCAAGACATCGTGTTGGGCGAGTGCGCGATGGCGTCGATGTAGGCGAAGTTGCCGGACCCGATGCAGGCGTACCCGCCAGCCGGACTCGCCTGGAAGGTGCAGATGCCAGTGAACATTCCGCCGTTGCCACCGGAGCCGTCAATGGTTCCGTGAGTCACCAGGCCAGAATCGAAGTCTGGAGTGCCAATCGACTGCGGATCGGTCCACCAAATCTTCCCTCGGAAGGTGGTGGGGGTGTACTGCATCTCGTACCTGATCCACTGATTCAGCGGGATCGAGTTCGCAGCGCCCTCGCTGTTTCCGACGGTGCCAGCGCCCTTGCGAGTGGAAGAACTGGCGTAGCCGATGGCGTAGGGCTTGCGGTCGGTGCTGATGCCGATGCCAGAAAAGATCGTCCAGGTAGCACCCCAGTTCATCGCCAGCAAGAAGTCGTCGCTGGGTGCGGCCGTGAGCTTGACGTAGCCCCTGACCGTTCCGGTGTTGACACTCTGGTAGTGGTAGTTCATCTCGCGCGTACCAGAGCCACCACGGAAACAGGTGGAACCCTTGAACGGACTCGTGTTACTGAACTGGACGGTCGTGCCGTCGAACGGCTCGATGTTGACGTACCTAGTGCCGCTTACGTCGCCTTCAGCAAAGCCGACCCCGGTGTTGATCTGGGTGACCGGCCCAGTGCCGTTCGTACCCTCGAAGCTTGACCATGTAATAGCCACTTGGCGACTCCTGTGTTACTCAGGCCGAGACGGCAAGCGGGCGTCAGGCAGCGACGGGCGTGAACGTGAAGGTGATGGCGGTGATGTTGAGGGTGTTGCCCGTTGCCATCACGACGGGAGCGGAGAGCGCGGCCGAACGCTTGAAGTTGCCGGTGCCGGACGAGGCGGTGTGGAACGAGACGTGTGTCACCGACTCGTTGTTGGTTCCGGCCCAGGTCGGCCAGGAGGGAAGCGTCCCGTTGGCCGACATCGAACCGGAGGCCGCTGCGGCGAAGGTGATCGCCTTGCGAGTCGTCACGGACGAGATGTTGGCGCTGCCGGCTGCGCCGGGATCGCCAGTATGAATCTGGAGGAACGGCGTGGCGATTGCCGGTGGTGCGATGTTCCGCCACTGATCCAAGAGCTCGTTTGCGTGAGCCGGAGCGAGTCCTACTGCCATGAGATGTTCTCCTACTCAGGATTCGTTGTCTGGACGAGGTTTCCATCCGGGTCACGGACCTCGGCGTGGACGGTGATGACCATTTCGGCAAGGTAGCCGTCAGGGACATCGGGCAGAACGAGGTTCCCGTCGCCGTCGAAGGCGTCCTCGGCGGGGACAGTGACCGAGACGGGTGCCTGCGGGTCGCTCACGGCGTCACATCTCCTTGGACATCACAGTCTCCTGTGACAATGGTCAAGACATCATTCGTGCTATTGCTGGTCGCCTGAACATCGTAGACGCAACTGTTCGTGCCCAGCGGTAGCACAGCGGTAAGTGTATGGGGAAAGCGGACCCGAAGGACAGCATTGTCCATGTCCTCCCAGACCACCTCGAGGCTACCGATGGGAGCAGTCTGTCGATCAACCGCGACCGCGCCGCTCAAGTCCCAGTCTCCGGGGTTGGCGATGGGCTCGCCGGCGACCTGCCACGTCACCCAGAAGTCACGGTCGTCACCCTGGTAGAGCCCAAGGTTCTGGGTGATCGGGAAAGCGTCGGGGTCATCGACGCCCGTCCAGAGGTCAACCGTGACTGACCCGTCGTTCTCCAGCGTCGCCACGACGGGTCCGGTGAAGTTCACGACGCCCGCTCGGCCCACCTCAACGCCGTTTGTGGCGATGGTGGCGAACATGACCACCGTGTCGTTGTGGATGACCTGGACGACCTGAGTCGTCTCGTCATCGTGGAGAATCTCAGCGAACACGGCTCCGGTGCCGTCCGGCGCGACCTCGGTGATGAGGACCGTGCCTTCACCTGAATACTCTTCGACGATGACGGTCATCGCGTCACCTGGGCCTCGCAGCGGACCTTGCCCTTGAGGTAGGTATCAACCAGCCCACCAGGAGCGGTGATCTGAACGTCCCAGACCCAGTTCGGGCACTTGGAGTCCAGGGTGCGACCGCTGGCGTGCGTAGCCTGCACAGCGGCCGTCTCGAGCCCGCTCAACGTCAGCAGGCATCCACCAAGAGTCGCGCCTGACTGCGCCGCGAGCGTCGGCGTGAACTCAGCCATGACGCTCTCGTCGGATTCTGACTTTCGCACCTGTGCCTTGATGACGTGGTTGGTCAGGTCGAGGTAGGCACCAGGAACCCAGACCTCGTTGATGTCGTCCCAAGTGGCCGAACGAAGGCGAAAGAAGTACGAGTAGTCATCGCCCTGGTACAGGGTGATGTGTGACGCGCCTGGAATCATCTTCCGCCTCCTACGAGGTTCGAGGCTAACACAGTCTTTTGGGCGGGACCAGCATCTATGCGGGGTCGGCATTACCCTTCAGGCTGGCGATCTCGTCGCGCAGATGCCGAACCTCTTTGCGAAGGTCCTCGAGTTCTGTGGACAGCCTGGCGATCATGTACTCGGACTGGAGAGCCTTGGACTCGGCGGCAATCCGCAGCCTAACCTCGGCCTGGAGTTCGTCCCGCAGGGTTTCAGCGTCCTCTACGGCATCGTTGCGCTCCTTCGTGAGCCGGTCCATGTGGTCACGAGTCTCGCCCGACAGTTGCGCGCGATCCGAAGATCGCGCCTTGATGAGGGTGACGATGATGACGGCAAGAGCGCCGAAGAACCCGCCTGGGACGAGGAGTTGGCCGAGATCAAGTCCCTCCATCAGGCACCGGCTTCCTGTTTGACTTGCCGATCTTTGGCTGATCCGTACCGGCCCTGTAGTGCGAGAATGATACGAGAAGTTGGTAACCCGCCGCGAAGCCGACCAGGGGGAACCCCGTCATCGTCGAGCCGATAGAAAGCGAAGCCGTCAAGAAGAAGTACCCAGCAAACAGCGCGTGGGCTACTCTCAGAGTCACTCCACCGATCCAAAAGGCGAGCAGGAGTGCGATCCCGCCGCCCATGTAGAAGTGTCCGAGCGCGTCTAGGGCGACCGTACTTGGATACGAAGCAAGCCACGTCGCCTGGGTGAAAACCTCTTTAGCGTCAGCCAGGACAAGAGTGAGGCCGAGCCAGAACTGAATGAACACGAGTAAGCCAAAGCGGAACAGTCGCGCTCCCTGTGGCCTATTCACCTCGACGCCTTTCACTCCGAGCGTTCGGTGGCCGGGCTGCTTCTTCCCCAAAGCAAGCCCGGCCACCGAAACCTTGATCAGACCGGCAGGCCCATGCGCTGCGCCTGCGCCTTGTTCAGGCGGCCCGTCTGGGACAGGCCACGAGCGGCCTGCCACTTCTTGACGGCAGCGTGGGTCAGCGGCCCGTACCAGCCGGACTGCGTGACACCGAGCTGCGCCTGGATCATCTTCACCCACCAAGTATCGCGGGCATTGGCCTTGCCGTCGTGGACCGTCCAGCGAATCGCTGCCGACGCTGCGGCCTTGTAGCCGTAGGTGTGGCTGCCGATGCCCCAGGTGTACTTGTAGAGGTTCGACGGCGGGAAGATCACGATGGAGTTCTTGCCGTCGTTGCTCATGTAGGCGTAGCGGTTGGCTTCCGACCACGAGCCCCAGCCGGTAGCCAGGTGGAGGTGCGGGCCGGTAGACCACCCAGAGTTGCCCGAGTAGCCAAGCAACTGCCCAGCGACGACGCTCTGGCCCTCGCGGACCTTCAGGCCAGGGCTCATGTGCTGGTAGTAGACCGTCGCGTAGCGACCCTTGTGCAGGACTCGCAGCAAGACGTAGTTGGACGGACGCTGCTTGTAGTTGTTCCGCACGCCGTCATTGGTGCCGATGATCTTGCCGTTCGCGATGGCGTACAGCGGGGTGCCGATTGGCATGGCGTAGTCGTAGGCGAAGTGGTCGCCTCCGTTGTTGTACCGCCATCCAGCGGTGAGATTCTGGAGCCTGTTTGCGGGAGCCGGGAGAGCCATCAGGCCACCCCGCCATTCCCCGTCAGGTCGGCGGGCTGCTCGGCCTTCTCGATCAGATCGTCAGGGTTGTAACTTTCCTCTTCACCTGACTCTGCGAACACCACGTCGTCCAACGGTTCGCTGTCGTCCTTCACGCCGAAGCCGAACGATCCGGTCGCGGTGTTCACGGCCTCAGCGACTCCGGTGGGCTTGTAAGCGCCGTAGTAGGCCGAGATCGAGGTCACGAAGGCGGTCAGCCAGGACCCCACGAAGGCGTTCAGTGCGAACGTGTCGCCAGGCCCCACGATGGTCAGCGCAGCGGACGCCAACGCGGTGATCGCCAGGTTGAGGGCCACCCGAACTCCGTCTGGAGCGCCCGACTTGGCGAGAAGGCTCACCAGGATCGGGACAAGTGCGCCAATCAAGGCGGCGACTGTGGTGGGGGTCAGTGCTGCGGTGAAGTCCATTGTGGACCTCTCCTTTCGGTCTAGGTTGTCCGTAGCGTTCAGGCTATCCGGTACGTCCGACTGATTCCAGCATCATGCCGCCTCGAACGAAATGCCACTCAGGCTGTACCAACCGACGGTCGATGACGGCGAACTAAGAGTGACTTCACCATTCGATTCGATTTCGCAGCGAGCCACAAGATTCCCCGCGCAGAGCGTAGAGAACACCTCGAGCCGCGACGGGCGATAACCAACCGGCAGGATGAACGCCGGCGCATTGAGCGTGCCATCCTTCACCAGTCCGCGAAGTCGAACCGACCCGTCAGTCTGCATCCGGTACTGCGGCTGCTGGTAGGTGCCGGTCGTGCCGTACTCGACCCAATCATTGAGGTACTCAGGGTCATGCCACTCGAAGCCGTTGATGGCCTCGGTGACGTAGGTGTTGCCCGCTCGCCCTTCGACTCGGACGATGCTTCCGACTGTCGTCGGCTGTGCAGTTGCGTAGAACCTGCAGCGCACGGAGTCCTCGTCGCCAGGAAAGACGACATCGCAAGTCCGGCTACCCCTCTGGATCGCCTCCACGCGCCCGAACATGGGCAGCGGCCGATCCCGAGCAAGGATGTCCACGACGAGTTCTTGGATCACGCCTCGCATAGCGAACGCGATCTCCTGTGAGCCAAAGCCCTTCTTCATGCCGCGCTCCCGACAACCGTGACTCGCTTTGCCGAACCACTCATCGGGCCGAGACTAAGCGGGATGTTCAGGCCGCTCAAGAGGAACCGTGTCGGGAACTCGGAAGTCTCCTCGTCGGGGTCAATGAACTCCACGATGTCGCCGGCTTCCAGCCAAGCGAACACGAGCGATTCGAAGTCAAGGGCATACTCCTCGAGGGCCAGAATCTTCATCCACCGGACGCAGTAGTCCATCGCCTGCTGATTGCTGGTGAACATAGCCGACTCGTAGAGCTTGGTGCGCTCGCTCATTCCGCCTGGCACACCGGGGACCTTCAGGCGAGTCGGTGAACTCGGCTCAGTGTTAGCCAACTCGGCGTAGACCAGGATGTCGTTATTGGTGCCATTGTCCGAGGTTCCGGTGGCGATGATCTTGTTGAAGATCTCGGTGTCACTAGATGACTTGTCATACTTGACGAGGTTGCCCTGTGAATCGGCCCGGAGGACCATCGTGCTCGGGGACAGCAGCGGATCGCGGAACTTCCTCATCTGGAACACGCCATCGCCGTCGAAGAACACCTCGTAGTTGAAGACGGTGCAGACTTCGGAAATGACCTTCCAGCACTCCGTCCCCTTGGGGTAGAACACCGCCGTTCCCAGAGTCTCGTTGATCGTGGTCGGCACGTTGTAGGTCGTGATGCCGGAGCGGTCGAGCATCGCCAGCACAATCGACCGAACCGAAGTGCCAACGTCCCATCCGGTCGCCTTTGACAACTTGGCGAGCAGGCACGCCTTGGTCTGGTCGCGGCCGGTCACCTGGATCGACGTAGGGAAGTGCTTCTCCTTGATCTGGTCGATCATGAACACACCCAGCGCGACCTCCCAGTATGCGACGGAGGCGAAGTTGTGAATCCAGTCGAGCGCCCCCTTGTGGAGCAACTGTGCCTGCTGGCCGAAGAACGGGTACGAGAAGTGGACCCATCGGCCACCCGAAGCCTCGTCCGTGGCGTAGATGACTGGATACGTCGTCGCGCCGTAGACCCACTGAGCAGCCGGGGCGGCGCTACCCGTCAGTACGGTCGGAATCTTCCCGTAGACGGGCGCTGTGGGCTGACCGAACCAATCAGGGGAGTCCGTCCAGTCACCACCGAGGTCATACCAGGATTCGGCGGTTGTGCCCTGGTGTTCGGTCGTCCAACCGTTATTCAGCGGGTTGTCGAACGGGTAGGGGTTGATGTACCAGGCGTCGTCCGTGCTCTTGTTGACAGTCGTCGAGATCATGAAGGGCAGGTTGCTGGCCCCAGTGTTCGCTCCGATGGTGATGACGCCGTACCCCACGTCGTAAGCTTCCTTCAGCAGCGTGTATCGAGGTCCAGTCAGGGTGCTGGTGTCCATGTCTGAAACGATGATGTCGTAGCCATTGAAGTCAGCCAGGACAGAAGCGGAGAGGTTGTAGGTGACATCGGTGTAGCCGGCGTTGCGGTAGATCGTCTTGAGGCGTTCGCCGCCCAGTTGGTCGTCGATGACCAGCACCCTCGGAACATCCATCTCTCGAAAGTACTGGATGCCACGGTACGCCTTGATGATCTTGTCGTACCAGAACCCGTCTGGATTGTGCGCGAGCACGCCATCGGCATTGTCCAGCGTGAGGTCGATTGACCTGCGCTCGGCTCGGCCATAGTCCACGCTCACGCCACCGTCGATCAAGCGAAGATCGGTCCCCTGAGTAGGGGCGAAGCGCGTAACGCCATCCGACTCGAAGATTTCGATTCGGCGGGTCACTGTGGACGAGGATTCGAGGATCGCCGCCAGGACTTCGTTCGGAGGGGCGGCCATGTCAGAACGCTACTTCCTCGTAAGGAATCTCCACATCGACGAACTCGTATGTCCCCATTCCAGCCAGGCGGCTGATCGAAAGATTGCCAGTTGCTACCTTCCACACGTCGCCGAACGGGTTGCGGAGGTAGACGAAGGTTCGCTCGGCCTTCAGCCGCTCGAGTTCCTTCTTCTGCTCTCGAGCCGTCAGCCCGCCCTGGACATCGCGCAGTTGAGCGCTAAGGCTGCCCGCGTAGCCGAGACGCTGCCCGTAGTCAACGTGACGGCCTCGGCCGATCACCGTGTAGGACTCCTGCTCGTACTGCTCGGTGTAGTCGTCACCCGTGACGTGAATCAGCAGGATGTTCTTGGTGATGTCGGTCGGATGGATCAACCAGTAATCCGAGCCGACCCCGGTGGCTTCGATTGGCGCATGGATCGACTCAACAATCGAACCGTAGTAGTTGATGACCTGGGTGACCGAGTACTCGTAGGTGACGTTGGAGCCCGCCAGCCAGTCGTCAAAGGCGTAGTTGCTGGTGTTGCTGGTCTGTTCGTCGATCAGAACCCAGGTAGTAGTACCGGCTTCACGTCGGTAGACACGGTACGAGGAGAAGTTCAGGTCGATGGTGCTGTTCGTCCAGGTGACGCGCGTGTAGCCCATCGTCGCATAAGGCGCGGTACTGACAGCAAAGACCGGAGCCTGGGGCGGTGCCCATGACGTAAGGAAGGACTTAGAATCGCTTGCGGTGAGTCCCATAGTGTCCCAGACCTGCACGCGAACAGTGTAAGTCTGGCTGTTGAGGAGGATGCCGGTTGGAATCTGCATGGTGAACTGGTCATCTTCGGCCGGCGACACCATGTACTTCAGCGGCGACGTGTAGATCGTTACGCCCGCCTGGCTGACCTTGAGTTGTGCGTAGACGTTCACCCTGTTGCCACCGTTGACCACGTTGACACTGACAGTCGGGTTGGCCGTGGTAACCGTGGAGCCCTCGGTCGGAGACGTGACGGCGACCGTGGCAGGCGCACCGACCGTAAAGTTGGTGACGGCGCTGTACGGGCCGACAACATCGTCCTCGTCCCAGAGTCGAACCTTCCACGAGAGCGGAACGTCCAGATAGGAGTTCGAGATGGCGATGTCACGGTAGGTCGAAGTCGAGGAAACCTTGCCGCTGTCATGGACCGTGGCACCCGTGTCCGTGCGGACGATCAGAACCTGTTCGGCGGTCTGACTGTCGCCAACGGCCGGGTCGCTGAAGTTCCAGTCGAACCTGATGGTCGAAGCCTGCGGAACGAAGGCGTTGGCCGCCGGCGCAACAATCTGAGCCGTCGGCGGGTGCGACACCGTGAACAGGTTGACAGCACTCCACGGTCCGTAGCGGCCGTACTCGTCGAAACTGCGGGCTCGCACATACCAAGTCCCCTGGCCGACAATCGCGTCGGCCGTCGGGAGGGTTTCCTGTGCGACGACGTTTGCGCCCTGGGTCTTTGTCCCGTTGGCGATAACGTACTTGGAATCGCTCTGGGTCAGAACCTTGTCAGGCGAGGCGAAGCCGGAGCTCGTGTCGAGCTCCCATTCCATCTTGACGTAAGCCTCTACGCCGTCAATCGGCATCCGATAGGACGCCTTGAGGACTGGAGTCGAGGTGACGATGCTCGAGTTCGCAGCCGGGACGACATTCGCCGGAGCCAGCGGCTCTGCGATGTTGTGACCCCAGACCTGCCAGGTGTCAGTCGGCTCACCGAAGTACTCGAGGACGGGAATCTTGTCGAGTTGCTTGTTGCGGTTGTTGCCCGCCCAAATCCACTTGACGTTGTTGTTGCTGACCTTGCGAAGCCCGTCGAGGTAGATCGGCGTTGTGGTGGGGAACGCCCTCGTCCAGGTGCCGCCTGGAACATAGACTTCGCGAACGCCGAACACGCGGACGCCGCTCGAGTTCCGAACCAACAGGCCACCGCCTGTCGTCTTGTTTTCGAGCGCCTGCCCCCAGAAGGCGGTTCGCCCCATCCCACGGATGCCGTAGGCGTTGATGTCGGGGTAGTCGCCCAGTGACTCGGAAAGCCCCTCGGCAATCTTGATCCAGAAGGAGTTGCTGGCCGTGTCCGGCGCAAACTCGACCTTGTAGTGGTACATCTTCATGCCGGTCGTTCCGATGGCACCAATAAAACTGAAGTCACCGTCGCCTGTGGAGAACACCCAGTAGTGGCGGTTGAAGGAACCGAGTCCGGCGTTGATCTTCTTGTGGTCGATGTAGTTGGTGATGGCTCCGGTGTCACAGTTGACTTCGAAGTGGTAGATGTGATCTTCGTCGGAGCCAGTACCAGCGGCTCCACCAGTCCCCTGCCTGAGTCCCCAGCCAAAGACGCCAGCCACCATGCCCTTGCGGGTGGTGGCGTCGGCACCGTTGAGTTCGCACGCAAGAGTGATGTCCCAGAAGTACGGGTAGGCGTATCCAGCAGTGGCCCACACCTTCGGAACGGTGCTGATCCAGGTGTTGTCACTGAGCCGCCGAACACCCGTAGCCATCGACAGGTAGTAGGGACTCAGGATGTCCGACCAGTAGGCCCCGAGGACCACGCAGTCGCCCGTGTATGCCCCCGACGCCTGGTTCATGATGTCCATGTCCAGGCGACGCCAGCCGTCAGGGTCGCCGCCAGGAGCGGCCCACGCCGTCTCCTGTGACCCGACGGTCCAGGTTGGCCCCGAGGCCCACGTCAGCCGGTAGTATCGGATAGAGCCGTCGTTAGCGACGAACGCGATGTGGAGGTTGTCGTTCGCCACGCCGGAGCAGAACGCCGCGATCAGTCCGTCATTTGAGTCGGTCTTGATCGGCGTCGTCGGGGTGATCGTGTTCTTCAGCGTCCAGGTGACGGCATCGGTCGAGTGGTAAATCTTGAACTTGCCGACGTTGGTGCCATCGCCGCCGTCTCCGGTCACGCCGGACTGGTTCCGGTCAACGATCAGCATGGCGAACGAACCATCGGACAGGACGGTGGTCGGACGCTTGACCGCCATGCTCGTTTCGGCAGTTGCGCCGAATCCGACTGTTGTAACCAGGGTTGCCATTAGTTAGGCCGCCTTCGCTGCGATTGCCTTGAGGTTGTCGATGAACTCCTTGGCGTCCTCGCCGCTGTTGATGTTCGGGAACTCGAGGTCGCCGTGGAAGTGAATCTCCGTGTTGTTCTCCACCTTAGCGGTGCGGACGAAGCCACTCTGGCTCTTGGCGCGTACCGCAGCGTTCATCGCGTTCTTGCGGAGCATCTGACCCTTGTCAACGTCTCCGATGGCTCGGGTCGCCTGTGCGAGCAACTTCAGGGCGTTCCCACGGTAAGCCGGGTCGGTCGGGATCACGAACTCTGGGAAGCGCTTACGGCCTTCGCCCACGAGCGCGGGACCGTTGGTGATGCCACCTGTCGCGAAGCGCGGAATCCTCGGCATCCCCACGTCAATCGTCGGGAAGGTGAAGTCACCGAAGATGGTGTCCACCTTCCAGCCGCCGATCTTGATGCGTAGCCCGTTCCACTTGTCGATGATCCAGTTGAGGGCACTCTTGAAGGCATCCTTGATGCCGTCCCACATGCCAGCAACCTTGCTGGTGATCTTCTCCTTGATGCCGCTGAAGGCGTTAGCGATCTTCTGGGGCAAACCAGTCGCCCAGGTCATGATGGCTGACCACTTCTCGACAGCCTTGTCCTTGAACCACTGGAAGGCGTCTCGAGCGACGGCCGCAACCTTGTCTCGGAGCGACATCAGGGCTTCCCACGTCTTTGCGGGGCGCTCCTTCAGCCAGGTCCAGATGTTTGTCCAGCCCTCCTTCTGCCTGGTGATGAACCAGTTCCAGGCGTCGGCGGCGATCTGCTTCACCTTGTCGCGCAGCGTCATGAGCGCTTCCCACGTCTTTGCGGGGCGCTCCTTCAGCCAGGTCCAGATGTTTGTCCAGCCCTCCTTCTGCCTGGTGATGAACCAGTTCCAGGCATCCGTGGCGATCTGGGCAACCTTGTCGCGCAAGGTCATCAGGCCGTCCCACATGGCCTGCGGACGCTCGCTCACCCAGGTCCAGATGGTTGACCATGCGGTCTTTGAGTTCTCCCAGAACCAGTTCCAGGCTTCGGTGGCAAGCGTCGCGAGCTTTTCGCCGAGGGTCGCCAGGCCCTCGATGAACTTGCCGGGCAACTCGGTGATCCAGGTCCAGGTCGCATCCCACGCGATGCCGAGCGCGGTGGTGAACATCCCCCACGCGGCGGTGATCCAGTCCCACAGCATCTGCCCGAACGCGGCAATCGCAGAGATGATCTTGCCTGGCAGGTCGATGAAGAACTGCAGGATGGCCGGCCAAGCCTTCACGATGGCGTCGAGGAGCTTCGCCATCATCTCGACTGCCCAACTGACGAGCATCTGGATGAGGCTCCACACCGCGTCGATGACCTTCTTCGGCAGCGACAGGAACCAGTCGATGATCGCCATAATCATGTCGGGGATGATCGAGTGACCGACCAACTCGTCCCACAGGAACGTGAACAGGCCGATGATGCCGTCGATCAGACCGCGCACGATGCCGATGAGAACGCCGGGGATCGCCTTGAACAGACCCCAGATAGCGTCGAGCGCGCCGGAGAAGATGAGCTTGATGCCCTCCCAAGCGGCGCTCAGGTCGCCGGAGAAGATTCCGGTGATGAACAGAATGATTCCGTGGAAGATGTCAATGATGGAGCCGACCAGGGTGACAATGAAGTCAAAGACCGGCTTCAAGGTGTTTGTGACGATGGGCAGGATGACTCGGAGCGCGCCAAGGATGATCCCGCCGATGAGCTTGAAGAGGTTCCCGATGTTGGTGATAGCACCCTTCAGGGGCTCCATGATGTCGCCCCAGGTCGAGAACTTCTCCTTGATCTTGTCCACGAGGCTCTTGAGGAACTCCCAGACCGTGCGACCGAACTCCATGATGGGAGCCCCGAGCAGTCGCCATGCGGTGTTCGCTGCGCTCTTGATGCCCTCCCAGGCCGCCGACAGCCGCTCCTTGAGGCTGTCAAGCCAGCCGCCGAGCTTCTCCTTGGCGGCGTCCAACTTCTCCTGCGGGATCAGGTTGGCGAACACCGCACCGAGGATGCCGCCGACGACGGTGCCGACCGGCCCGAAGAACGATCCGATGAACGCGCCGATCCCAGCACCCGTCAGCGTGCGACCCAGGTTCGACATCATCGTGCCGACGAACTCCTGCACGCCGGTCGGAATGTTGTCCTTGAGCCACTGAACCGCGCTGTTCCACGCCTCCTTGATGGGGCCGAAGATGTCGAGGTTGCCGAAGGACTTTTCGATGTCGTCGAGGACGCCGTTGGTGAACTCGTCGATAAGCGCGGACTCGTCGGTGAATGAGTCGCGCCCGATGCCCGCCGTGCCTCCGGGGTCCTCCCAGTTGCCGCCGGCTGCGTCAGCGAAGTTCTGCTCGGCCGGACTCAACTTGTCGGCAGCGGCCTTCGCCTGCTCGGCAGCAGCGACGAACTGGTTGAGTTGGTCCTCTGCCGACTTGATCGCAGCGGACATGGCATCGTAGGCCGACTTGATCTCGTCAAGCTTGGCCTTCTCGGCGTCGTAAGTGGCCTTCGCGGCATCGCGAGCGGCGGTCAGCGCCTCCACGACCGCCTTCTGGTCGCGGACGGCGGCCTCGGCCTGGTCGTATTGGGCGGTCAGCGAAATCAGTCGCGCCTGTTCGGCAGCGATGCCAGCGGTGATCTCCTCGAACGTGAGCTCTTCGCGGGTGTCGATGAGCTCCTCGATCTGGTGTTGGAGAGTCTCGAAGTTGAGGAACTTCTCGAGGTCCAACTTTTCGGCTTCGCGACCGAGGCGGGCCAACTGATCTTCCAACTTGGAGTAAGCGGCCATCTGGTCGGTAACCGCGTCCTGCTGCTCCTCGATCTTGCCGATCTCCTCCTCGTACACGGAGAGGATGTCCGAGCCTGCCCCAGCGTTCCGCATGTCAGCCTGCGTACCACGAAGCGACTCGATCTCGCCCTCCATGAGTGCGAGACTGTTGCGAACATCGTCGATGGGGCCGATGGCGTCCTCAATGCCCATCATGGCGTACTGCAACTTCTTCTGGGCGACCGTGTTGGCCCAGATTTCGTCCTCGAGAGCATCGAGGCCGACAAGCGGAGCGCTCGCGAAGTCCTGAATCGCCTGGTTCGCTGCGTCCATCTGCTCCTTGATGCCGGACGCGACATCCTCCAACTTCTGGAGCTTGTCGGTGGCCGCATCCAACTGTGCGTCAAGGCCCTCGAGGGCTGCTTCGGCCAGATCGACGACGGCCTGCTGCGCCATCATCGCGGCTTCGAGCTTCTGCAACTCTGCGGTTGCCCTCTTGATGGAGGCGACCAGCACATCATAGGCGCGTCCTGCGGCCGAGCCAGCCTGCGAGACGACCAATGCCCGCTCTTCGGCGCGAGCCTTCGCCTCGATGGCTTCTACGGCGTCCTTGGTCGCCTTGGTGAACGCGACCGTAGCCGCGATGAGCCCGGCGTAGGCGGTTTCGACCTGGCTGAGGCTCGCGTACTCCTTCGCGATGACCTTCATGCCTGCACGCACGTTGTCCACGAGTGACGGGCTGTGCCGCGCAAACGGGTTGAGGTAAGAAAGAATGTCGCGAATCTTCCTGATGGCCCCAGCGAGCATCTGGGCCAAGCCGCGCATGATCTGACCGAAGGCCGGGATGATCTGCGCCATGTTCTCAATGATGTTCTTGAGGACCTTGACGATCTGCTCACGGAACGCGACGAAGATAAGGACGGCGGCGGCGATAGCCAGGCCCCACGGTCCGCTGAAGATCGCTGTGAGGCCCACGACCATCATCCGGCCGAGGGCGACAAGCCCGACCCTCCAGATCTTCAACAGGGCGGTGATGATGGCCTTCGAGCCGCCGAGCAGGATGACGCCGACGACCCTGATGGCAGCGAGCCAGCCTTGCGACATAGCGAGAACGATTGCGGCCATGCTCACGGCTACGCGACGAACCATGCCGAGCATCGCAGTAGTCACTACACGAAGTTGGGCGACAGCCCACGCAACTGTGAGTCGGAGACTTACAATCAGACCGGAGGCCCAGGTACGCACCAGAGCAAGTGTCGCCACGGCACTCGCCCTCGTGGTGCCCGCCGCCCAAGTCCACATCGCCGCCCACATACGGGCCACCCAGGCGGAAGTCGCAGCAATCATCTTGTTCATCGCCCCGAGGTACATCATCAGCAGGCCCCTAAGAGGGGCGATGAAGTACTTCGAGAGGATGCCCTTGAAGGCAAGGCCGGCCTTGCCGAGGGTAACCGGAATCCAGAGGATGGCCCCGGCGAGGAACTTGAACACTCCACCCAGGTAGCCGATGAAGATGGCAACGGCACCAGCGAGCCGCAGGAACGTACCAAACGCGGCCACCGCAAGGAGAAGGCTCATAATGATGATCTGGACTTGCGGATTGAGGTCGGTGAACGACTTCAGCAGTCTGACGACCATCGTCATTACGCCAAGGATCGACGGGAGCAGCGGGATGATCGCGTCCGCCATCAGGTTCTGGATGCGGGTCTTGATGATCTCGAACTTGCGCGGGTTCGACTCAAGGACAGCGTTGAGTTCCTTGTAGTACTGGACCATGACTTGCGCCTGGTCCGACGTAGCCTTCATCGCCGCGTAGTAGTACGAGTTGGTGCCGGTCAGCGACCGCATGATCTGGTCGAAGCGGCTGATCTGGAAGCGGCTGGCGAGCGTGCTCGACACGACCGCCTGCTGCGCGCTCGACAGGTTCTCGAAGGTGCTCGCGAGTTCCATGAGTCGCTCGCCGGCCGTCTTGCTCTGCCAGCCAACGCTCGAGACGTTGATCCCCATAGCCTCGAGGATGCGGGCTGCTTCCGCCGTCGGGGCAAGGATGCGAGAGAAGATGGTCTTGAGCGCGTTACCGGCCTGGGTCGCGGAGCCCGTAGCGGGCGTCAGGGTGGCGATGAAAGCGCCGAGTTCACGGACACCCACCCCAGCGGTCCTGGCAGCCGCAGCGGAGCGCTGGAAGCCCTCCACGAGGCCCTGCAGGCTTGCGCCAGTCGCGTTCTCGATGGAGTTCAGGATGCCCAGCGTCTGCACAAGCTCTTCACTGGTCAATCCGTACTGCGCCTGGACCGCAATCAGCGCTTCGGTAGCCTTCTTCGCATCCATCTCGCCGAGGATCATCGCCTCGAGGGATGTCTTGACGCCATTCGCGAGTGCGATGCCGGACGCGCCGGCCGCCGCCCAGTCGGCGGCGATTCCGTTGACCTCGGCACGAGCGACACCGAAGCGGTCCGACAGCGCACGGAGCGCGCCGTCCAGGGCCTTAATCTCATTCGCGAAGATGCGGGTAGCCTCGGCTCCCGCCTGATCTTCTGTCCAGCCCTCGTTTGCCTTCATCAGGGCTTCGGTCATGCCGATCTGGTCGCCGTAGACCTTCTTGAGGCGCGTGAACGCCTTCTCCTGATCCAGGGCAAACTTCACCGCAGCAGCGCCCGCCAGGAGGATAGGCAGAGTGAAGTTGTATTCGATCTGCCTACCGGACCATTGGACGTTCTTGCCGAACTTTTCTAGGCGTTGATGGACGCTGCCAAGTTGTGAGCCGAACCTGCCCACTCCACTAGCGGCCTTACCTGCGGCGGTGTTCATGCCGTTGTAGGTCGATGCCGCACGCTTCGAGGCAGCGTCCATCGCCATCGTTGCCTTTGTGACTGCGGCCGTCATCTGAACGACCGCAGCCTGAATCGCCTTAATCTCGGCAGTAGCAGGTCCACTGTTGACACGGACCTGGATGCGGAGGACCGAGTTCACTCTCCACGACCTCTACCTTTGTGGGCCTCCGCTGTGCCCTTCCCGAGACTACCTTGACTTCGACTTAGCCTTGCGCTCGTCCTGCCTGCGCTTTCGTTCCTCGTGTTCCGCCCGTTCGGAGAAGATGATCCTGAACTCCTCCAACAAGCGCGGGTGCTGATCGTAGAGCCCTCCGGCGACTGGTAGGTGATTCCACTTCATCGCCTCGCAGAGCGCAAAGAGCTTGATGCTCTCTGGAATGTTCTCGACTGGCCGGTCATTCAGCCAGGCTCGAACCTTCTCTACGAAGATCAGTTTCCCGAGTCCTCCTCCAACTTCGTCTCACGAAGCTCCTGCAGGGTGGCGATCTCCTTGTCGATGTCCTCGACGCTCATGTCCTCGATCAGCCAGGCGTTCGCCTTGCGAACTTCCTTGTCGATCACGTCGATCACCTTCGGCGGCGCGCTCTCGAGGAACTTCTCGAGGTTGCGGTCGTTGAAGAGGACCGGCTGGCCGTTCTGCTGCAGGTTCCAGCCACACAGGGCCACCTTCAGCAGGGAGTAGCGCTCGTCGCCGGGGCGCATCGCGACGCGGGCGTCTCCGGTGGCCTTCTGGATCACGACATCGCGGTTGATGCCGTTGAGGTACTTGCGGCGCTGGCCTTCCGTGAGCGTCCGGTGCTCGACGTAGGAAACGCCATCGGGGAGGGTGACTCGGCTGACTTCCTCGAAACCGAAGTAGTCGGCCTGGACGTGCTCGTGAGTAGGAATACCCTGCGCTCGCATGTCAGCCTCGGCGGCAGCGACGGCAGCAGGGTCGGGAGTGGTCGTGTCAGTCATGGGAACCCTTGACCTTTCATTGGTCATTGTGGGAGTGAGTATGGACTTGTTGTGCTCCGGTGGCCGCCTGATTCACGGTCCAGGCGGCCACCGGGACGAGCGGGTTACGCGATTGCCGGGGTGCCGTTCTTGAGAACGGCGGTGAGCAGGTCCGTGCCGACGGCCGGACGGAGCGCGCGGCCCTCAACGTCGAACTCGATCACGTCGTCACCCGAAGGCGACACCGCGAACGGCTGCAGAACGAAGTTGGGGAGCGTGAGCTGAAGGCTGTACTTCGTGGCCGGCGTCCCAGCGGGGATGTCGTCGTAGGAGGTACAGGTGATGACGAGCGACTGCTTCGTGGTCTGGCCGCCAGGGGCGGTCGCGGCACTCGTGCCGTAGACCGCCTGACGCCACAGGGCGTTGTCCGACGGGCGGATCGCGAAGCCAGCGGTGACCTCGCGAGCCTTCGGCGTCTGGTCGCCCATGTAGAACGACCCGAGGCGGAAGTCGTCGTCCTCGAAGTTGTTGTTGATGTCGAGGCTGAACGACTTCACCGGCAGCGTCACCGCGTTGTAGGTGACGGTGATGCTGGTGCCGACGATCAGGCTCGAGTCGTCGAGCTTGCTGGCGAGGCCGGAGGTCGGGGTCTGTCCAGCCAACTGCTTGCGAGCGATGACGTTGGCGGTTCCCATGAGGAACCCAGACGCCTCCGCTTCGAGGTGCAGGCTGTTGCAGACGACATCCGTGTAGCGGAAGGTGTCGAACCCGCCACCGACCTGCTCCTCGATGGCGAGGTACGGCATCGTCCCCGAGTCGAGCTGCTTGATCGTGTGGGTCGAGACGCCGGTCGTGGTGGTGACGGCGGCCGAACCCAGCGCGGCCTTCAGCCAGGTGCCCAGGTGCTTCAGGCGGGCGTAGAACTCGAGGTCGCCGGCCCAGGAAACGGGGCCGAGCATGGCGTCTGACGTGTCGCGCGTTCCGCCGATCTCCGGGTCAGCGACCAGGAGTTCGCGGTTCGGCTCCAACGTGCCACCCTTGAGGCGGTACGCCATCGCCTCGGTAGCCATGTCGGCGGGCCAGGTGTCACCGCCAGCGTAGGTGCGAACACCCAGCAGACCGGACTGGCTTGAGAACCCCACGGCTTACTCCTTCTCGTTCTTGACGGCAGCGGCGGCCTTGGGGGCTGCGGCGTTGCCGACGGCGGGGAGCGACTCGACTTCCTGCTTGGCGGCGGCGAGCTGGGACTGCAGGCTCGCCTCTTCCGCCTTCAGGGATGCCAGGGTCGTCTCGTTGACAGCGGCCTTTTCGCGGCGCTCGCGCTCTGCACGAGTCTCCTCGATCTCGGCCCGAAGTGCCTCGTTCGCTGCCGAAGCGGCGGCGAGGTCCTCTGCGGTGACAGCCACGGGTGGCCTCCTAAATCGTCTCGGTCTGTAGGGACAGTTCGGTGGTGGTCAAGAACAGGAAGGTGCCGTTGAGCTCGTTGTTGGCGTACCTTTGCTGTCCAACTCCCCACTTCAATGCCCGCTCCGTCGCCCCGAGTGAAGACTCTGTGAGCGAGGTCAAGGCTACTCGAAGCGTGGCGTCTCGGTAAAGCATTGAGCGGACGGCTTTCGCAGTCTCCGTATGGAGCGTGAGGCCCTCCTGCTCGTCAGTATGCTTCACCAGGCACTGGATCGCGAGCAGGTAGGTGGCGAGAGTTGGGTCACCGTTTG
>Ga0315904_10001200_pt1 | contig 40897 bp, 42 predicted proteins | sample LakEriMetagenome_6_FD_203529 | JGI IMG/M metagenome (GOLD analysis project Ga0315904, IMG submission 203529) | Freshwater fungal communities from buoy surface, Lake Erie, Ohio, United States - Buoy 12 MA120 | ecosystem: Environmental > Aquatic > Freshwater > Lake | place: USA: Lake Erie, Ohio... | reverse complement strand
ATGAGCGCACGTTATAAACAGGTCGGTAATGCAGTTCCGCCCCCCTTAGCCGCAACCATAGGGCATGAACTTCTCGCCGCCTTGAACGGCAAGAAAGATTAAAACAGGCTATGGGTCGATTACATACGGTCGAAGAGCAACGTGAAACTCTCGTCTGGGGTGAGGGTTATCGTGGCGAAATAGTGAGCCTAGATTCATTAGCCCTTTCGTCCATCCAGCAATCTTACTACCTATCTCTGAGGCGATACTTTGCCCTCGCCTGCCTGTCTCGCAGTACAACGGCTCCCACGGAACTAGTATCGAGAGCCAAATCAGTAGTTTTCGCGGTACGTGTTCGCATCGAAAGATCAATTATCAACGCAATCCAAGCGCGGCTTCAAGCACAACCTGAGGAGTTATCCTGCCTTTTTACAGGGTCTTTCTTCGGATCGAGCAAGAAACAAGGAACCAGTGTCCGCTTCCCACTTTCAACATGCCATCCTACAAAACTCTGCGGTCCTGGTTGCTATGCGCACGACGTGCTTGATGCTGCCACAGGATCCGTAGTCCGTGGCGCAGTCAACGGTGCCATTGCCCATCAGTTTGAGGAAGGAACAGAAGAAGCGAGAGCAATAATACTAGCTCACCTGCAAGCGCATACACGGCGTGCCGTGAAGTCTGCGCTCGATGAGCTAAAGCAACTCCCGCCCGACTGGGTACGCCGAGCCTACATACGCTTCTCTCACGTCGGAGAAATCGTAGCATTTCCCTTGTTTGCCCAAGCTCTAGCTCGCCAAGTCGCACTGCTGTCGAACGATAAGGTTGATTGCGTTGTCTACACACGTCATCCAAAAGCACGAGAACTCGACCCCTCCCTTTTCGTTCTAAACTTCACCTTGGATGGTGCCAGCGCAGAACGTCGCGATTGGATCCCCGAGGAGGCACGCATTGTCTACTCCGCCTTTGGCGGTGAAATCTCAGCAGAGGCAGATGTGAACTTTCTTGAGCACCACCGCTGGCGTCACCTTCCCCCCATAGGCGAGGGAAGAGTCTGTCCGGCCACGCTTCCAGATACGCTTGAGCGGACTTGTGATGCAGTTCGATGCGACCGTTGTTTTCAACGTCCCCACCACCGTGGACAGAGTTTGCCGCTGGTATAAGATTTGCTGTCAAAGTGCAAAAGAAACGAACTCAGCATACGAAAACAGCAAAAATTCAATATTTCAAGGTAAGCTAGTAGCAACGAAATGATTATCGACTTCACGGTTGAAAACTACGGCCCCTTCCGCGATAGGAACACCTTGAGCCTGATCGCGGCCCCGAACCGGGGCAAGACCGACCAAGAGTTAGAGCGGGCTAACGTCATTCCCATCAATGACCGACTGAGCCTGCTTCGAGCTGCTGCCATCTATGGCCCCAATGCAAGTGGCAAATCGCGCCTGATCGAAGCCTTCAGCGATTTCCGGGAAGCTATTCTCGCCTCCAGTGATAGTGATTTCCATTTCGAGATGTACCCCTTCCAGCTCAACACCAGCTCGATGGAGAAACCCGTGGTGCTGGAGCTACGCTTCCTGCTGGAAGGGATTCCCTATCGGTATGGATTCTCCGTCAGGGAAGAAACAGTGGCTGGGGAGTGGCTCTACGTTTCTCGCTCCGCCTGGGAAACTACCCTCTTTGAGCGAGAAGGCAACGCCTTAGAGCGCAACCGCAACTTTCGTGAAGGTACCGCTTTCCTGGAAGGAAATACCCTCACCAATCCTGAGGCGCTCTTTCTGACACAGTGTAGTAAAAGCCGGGGGGGAGAACTTTCTAAAACCATTGTCACCTTTATGCGTGAAAGGACAGACGCAATATCAGGCTTGCATGAAGAGGGGCTACGTCGCTTTACCATCGAGAGCCTTGAAAAAGGCCACTACCGCCAAGAGATTCTGAAGCTCATCAAGGAAGCGGATGTCGGCATTTCAAACCTTAGACTTGCCGAAGAGGATGAGGCAAAAAACTTACTTGATAACGTCAAGCGAGCAGAAAATCAGGGCGAGCAAATCATTAGCGACCTGCGTCTCCAAGCAGAGCACCCCGTCTTCGATGCGGGCAACAAACAAATCGGCAAGATGGAATTCCCGTTTGCACTTGCGGAATCTCAAGGCACTCAGAAACTTTTTGCTTTTGCTGGCCCTATCCTTGATACCCTGCACAAAGGCAATACTCTTTTCGTGGATGAGATCGATGCCAAGCTCCATCCCCTTCTCACCCGCGCCATTATCAGCCTCTTCCAGTCAGAAGAAACCAACCCTCATGGAGCACAGCTCGTTTTTGTGACACACGATACCAACTTGCTCCACAGCAACCCGTTCCGTCGCGATCAGATATGGTTCACCGAGAAAGACCGCTACGGTGCATCACAGCTCTACTCTTTAGCCGAGTTCAAGAAAACAGAGCGCAAGGGAGCCGACCTGGAAAGAGACTATATGGATGGACGCTTTGGCGCGGTTCCCTTCCTAGGAGACTGGTCCCGCCTTCTGGAGGAAACACCCACTAAGTCTGAGGACAGTAATTAGATGCCCAAGCGCCCTGCACCAACTCGACAAGAACGAGGTGGACGCCCGACACGCTCTGAGGGCAAGACGATCCTCATCCTCTCGGATGGCACTGAGACAGAGCCAAACTATTTCAAGGCGCTGAGAAAAGCGTGGCGACTCGCCACACTTACGGTTCCTGAAAAGCATATTGGCCAGGCAAAGCAAGTCATTGAAGCGGCGCACAAGCAGGCGGGAGACTACGAGGAAGTCTGGTGCGTGGTGGATCGCGACGAGCTGGATGCCGCGACGTTCGATACCGCTATCGCGCAGTGTCGAGGTAAGATCCGCGCCGCTTGGTCAAATGAGTCTTTTGAACTCTGGTTCGTCCTGCACTACACAAATGCTCCTGCACGCGGTGTTGAGGCACGTAAACGCTACATCGAGCAGATAGAAAAACTGACTGGGGTTAAGTATGATAAAGCGGCAGACCACTGGAGCGCCCTGGAAGCACAACTCGATGCCGCTCTCCAAAATGCGGATCGCCTCATGACACAATACACCAGTAGCGAACCACCTTCGGCTTGCTGTCCTGGCACCCGCGTACAAGAACTAATCCGAGCCTTGATAGCGGAGCGCGACACGAGAGGATAATTTACTATGGCCCTGAACCCTGTTGCCTACACCGAGAAGATCGTGCGTGGTTTCCTGAAGTACCAGCTCACCGCGTATCCCTTCGCCGATCGCACGCTCTACGACCAGATGCGTGAACTGCTTTCACTAGAGCACACCCGCGAGACGCCGCTACTCAAGGGGCCGTATGTCAGCCTCTCCCGTGCGTTTCGCCCCGGTGCATCGTTCAGGGCGCTCGTTGCGGAAGGGCTGGCGCACCCGCTTCTGGAGACGCTTCACCCCTACCCGACGCTTTACTCCCACCAAGAGAAAGCCTTCCGGTCTATTGGTGCAGGAAAGACGACGCTCGTCTCGACGGGCACCGGCTCAGGGAAAACCGAGTCGTTTCTCTATCCCATTCTTTCCCGCTGTCTCAAGCTCCGCGATGAAAATGCCGAGCCGGGCATCGTCGCCGTGCTGGTCTATCCGATGAACGCCCTCGCTGAAGACCAGCTCCAGCGCCTGCGTGGGCTTCTCACCGGAACCGGCATCACGTTTGGAATGTACGTCGGCAAGACCCCTGAGAAAAGCGGCCAGGTGACGGGTACACGCCTCACGGCGGGGGCATCCCAGGCAACCTATCAGGCGGCGCTGAAGAAGGCACAAGATGAGAAACGCAATGTTGCGATCCACCCCCTGGAAGAGCGCCCCTCGCGCCAGGAGCTGCGTGAGAACCCGCCGCGCATTCTCCTCACCAACGTCAAGCAGCTAGAGCTGCTCCTCACCCGCCAAACCGATGTCGAACTCTTTACCAATGCGCGACTGGAGTATCTGGTCTTCGACGAAGCCCACACCTACAGCGGAGCGGTTGGAGCAGAGACCGCCTGCCTCATCCGTCGCCTGCGCACCTTCTGTGGCCGGAGCGCAGACGAAACCACCTGCGTCGCCACTTCCGCCACCATCGCCGATCCCGAGCGTGGCATCGAGGCCGGACGCGACTTTGCCGCTCGCTTCTTTGGTGTCGAGCGTGAGAGTGTCACCCTAATCGGCGAAGAGTATGAATCTGATGTCTGGTCACCACACCGCGAGATTCCCTTGGCTCCGCCGGGCGATCCCAACGACCACCTCCAGGCCGTCCTCGCCGCTGTAGACGCCCCCGACGCAGCCCTAGCCGTTCCTGCTGCCTACCAAGCGATGACCGGCACTGCACTGCCTTCAGATGACTGGGAAGAGGCCCTGCATGCGGACCTCTCGCGTAACCAAATCGTCTATCAGCTCGCAGATATTCTCAAGAAGCCCATGTCCTTGGAAGACCTCGTGGACGGCCTACAGGGGCAAATTGGGCGACGAGTCCCCGAGAGCGAGATTCTCGCTTGGCTCGCGCTGGGCGCGGCGGCACGCCAAGACGCGCGCCCTCTCTTGCGCCCCGTGATGCACAGCTTCATCCGTGGGGTCAGCGGCGCGGTCGTCACCTTCCCCTCCGTAGGCGAGAGTGTTCGTCTACACCTTTCCGCTGAAGATGCTCTGAGAAACAGCGGTGACGAAGGAAGTGCACGTCTGCCCATCTTGACCTGCAACACCTGCGGCCAGCACTACTTCGAGCACCACGCCGCCGACTTCTCTTTCACCAAAGACACGCCCGGCGGAGGACAGCTCAAAGGCACGCAGTGCTACTGGCAGTCGCAAGAGAGCAGTCTGGGCGGCAAGCGCCTCGTTCTCACCAATCGGCTCTTGGCAACGCTCGACGAGGATGACGAAGCAGAAGACTCGGACAAGCTCGCTGAGGTGTTCCTATGTCGAGTCTGTGGAACGCTCCACGTGCAACCTTTCTCTTCTTGCGCCTCCTGCGGCCACGACGAGCCGCCCGTGCGCCTCTTAGCCGTAGCCCAGAACCCGGCGTTTCCTGGCAAGCTCGCCCGCTGCGTCTCCTGCGGCTCACCAGGAGCGCCTCGTGGTGGCAACTACCGTGAACCCGCCCGCCCCGTGCGTGCTGTCGCCGTCGCCGATGTCCATATCCTCGCCCAGGAGATGATCCACCACGCCGAGCGCCCGCGCCTGCTGGTCTTTGCCGACAATCGGCAAGATGCGGCGTTCCAGGCGGGCTGGATGCGCGACCATGCCCGCCGCTTCCGCTTCCGTGCCCTGATGATGGAGCGCATCAAGCAAAGCGCACTCTCAGTCGGCGACCTGACCGCCTATCTGGAGCGCTATCTCGACAATGACCCTGAGCTCTCCAAAGCTCTCATCCCAGAGGTTTGGGAGGTGGCAAAGCCCACCGCAACCGGCCTAGAGCATGCCAATCAGCGACGACGCTACCTACGCATTCAGATCCTGCGCGAGCTGACCACCAGCCTCAAAGACCGCCGTGGTCTGGAACCGTTGGGTCGGCTTCGCATCGACTACCACCAGCTCACGCCAGAAGTGCCCTTCATTATCAACTGGTCAAATCGGCTCTACCTGAACCCGGAGCGCCTCCGTGATGGTATCGCGGCCCTACTAGACCGCTTCCGCCGCGGCTTTTATCTGCTCGACCTGGAAACGAAAATCTTCTCGCGTGTATGGCAAAATGGCGACTTCGAGATTCAGCGTGGTTACCTCCCAAACATTAAAGGTATTCCTAAGGGCCTCAAGCTAGAGAAGGGAAACAGAGACGAGAATCGTCTTACCTCTTGGCTTGGCTCCAGCGGGGATACCGTTGTGCGTCAGGCGGTGCGCGGCTGGGGTGTTCCTAAAGATGACCAGGAAGAGTTCATCCGCCAGCTCTGGCAGACACTCAGTACGGAGCTGAAGCTCGTCAAGCCCGTGACACTGACAGGGACGAAAGGCAAGCCGCTTCCCAACTGCCCTGGTGCCTACCAGATTGATGCGGATCAGCTTCTACTCGCTCCCTCTGTCGGCATCTGGCGCTGTAAGAAATGCCGCCGTGCTCAGGTTCGCCCGACGCCGGAGGACAAGTGTATGGCTTGGCGCTGTGACGGTACTCTGGCCTTTGAGGGAGAGAACCCAGACCACTACGACCTCGGGATGCTCGACGGTGGCGTGCGCATGCTCCGCCCAAGAGAACACTCAGCCCAAGTTCCTCACAAAGACCGTGAAGAGATCGAGAGCCAGTTTAAGGCGGAAACGGGTGAGGCAATCAACACCCTGGTCTGCACACCAACCCTGGAGCTTGGGGTAGACATCGGTGCTCTGGACACTGTTCTTATGCGCAATGTCCCCCCACTCCCCGCCAACTACTGGCAGCGAGCGGGCCGTGCGGGGCGGCGGCATCGTATGGCGGTCAATCTTACCTATGCCCGCACCACGAGCCACGACCTCGCGTACTTTACCGAGCCTCTGAAGATGCTAGAGGGCCGTGTCGAGCCGCCGCGCTTCAACCTCCGCAATGAGCTCATGGTCGCCAAGCACGTCCACGCTACTGTACTAACGCGCCTCAACCAGCTCCTGAAAGATGCCACGCTAACGCCTGATGAGCGCGCCGAGATGGCGGAAGTCATCGCCACGGCCATTCCCAAGCAGGTACGCCTCTACCTCTTCGAGGACAGTGGCGATGTTCGGGAAAAGCCCTACGAAGTCACCGCGTTCGGTGCTCTGATCCAGACCCATCGGGAGGATTTACTAGCCTATATCACCCAAACCTTTGAACAGGGCTGGCCCGCTGAAGATGCTGACACGGTCGCAGCTGAGCGACTTACCGCCTGTCTCGATGCCATGTGTGGTGAGCTTCAGCAGGTTGTTACGACCCTCCATAAGCGCCTCCACTGGTGCCTAGGACAGATGCGCCGCTTGGATGGCCAACGAGTCAAGAAGGGTACTCTTCAGCCCGATGAGGATGCACTCTACCGGCGCTGTGATCGCCTCGTTAAACGTCTCAAGGGACAAGGTAGGCAAGCACGCAATCAGGCGCAGGGCTACGACGATACCAACACCTTCGCAGCACTAGCAGCAGAGGGCTTTTTGCCCGGCTACGGCCTAGAGATCGGGAGCATTTTGGGAACGGCCCTCCTTGCCCAGTCTTCCCCTGGTGAGAGCGACTTCGAGCTCCCCCGGCCAAACGCGATGGCACTGCGTGAGTATGTTCCGGGGAACCTGATTTACGCCAACGGACACCGCTTCGTCCCACGCTACTTCCACCTGGAAGCCCAGGATGCCTCCCTCGGCTTTCAAGTAGATCCCATCAACCAGACCGTTCAGGAAGTGGGCACAGTCACGCAAGACGGCGCGGCCACGCTCACCACTACGATGTTCCCGGCGCTTCCCATTTGCGATGTGGATCTAGCACACGTCTCGCATATCGGGGACGATGAAGACTTCCGTTTCCAGCTCGGGGTGGATGTCTACGGCCACGAGCGCAACCGGCACGAAGGGGGCAATGCCTACCAGTGGGGTGAGCGCACACTCCATCTAAGGCGCGGCGTCCACCTACGTCTAGTCAATGTCGGTCCTTCATCGCTCGTAGCGAATGGCACACTCGGCTACCCAGTCTGCCAGGTTTGCGGCCAGAGCCGCTCCCCGTTCTCCTCAACTTCTGAGCAAGAGAACTTCAAAAAAGACCATGAAGACCGCTGTGGGCGTCCCATAGTACACGTCGGATTCTATGCCGACTTGGTCGCGGACACCCTCTCTCTGCCTGATTGCGCCTCTCGTGAAGAAGCCTACTCTCTCGCTGAAGCCCTTCGAATCGGTACGTCCCTGGTACTAGAGATGGACCGGGAAGACCTCGATATTCTGGTGATCGGGCAGCCTGGTAGCGACCAGGCCACCGCACTCCTCTTCGATCCCATGCCTGGTGGCTCAGGATTGTTAGAGCAGCTCACGACGCGATTTGCCGAAGTTATCCTCGCGGCAAGCACCGTGGCCGGAAGCTGTCCTGGTGGCTGTGAGCGCTCCTGCATTGACTGCTTCCAGACTTTCCGCAATGCCTACTTCCATAAACACCTCAACCGGAAGCTCGTCTGCGAGAAACTGGAGCAGTGGGGAAGCACAATCACACTGAGCCATGCTATCCCACCAAAGACCCCAACACTTGCACCCACGGGAACCGAACTACCCGTAAATGCTGCTGAAGCTCGCCTACGCCTGCTCTTAGAGAAAGCGGGCTTCCCTGAAGCGGACTGGCACAAACAGATTCTGTTGGGCCACCCGCTGGGCTCAACGTCACCCGACTGCTTCTACCCCGATGATGATGGAGGAATGGGAACCTGTCTCTATCTCGATGGTCTCAGCAAGCACATCCATGGAAACAAAGCAACTCAGGAGAAAGATCGAAATATCCGTGAAGAACTCGATAGCCGGAGCTACACAGTTCTACGCATTGTGGCTACCGACCTATGGGATAAAGAGAAGATGCGCCTCCATTTTGTGAAGCTAGGCAAGTTGCTAATCGGCAAAGACCAGGCAAAGAAAATCAGTGAGGACACTGCCTGGTTCGAAGATTAGGGTGCCTCAGCCAGCCGCATGCTCCAGCTCAGTAACCGCTCTCTCGTATTCCGCTATGAGGGATACCAGCCCAGGGCGGCCCATAGTTAGTGAGCTGGCTGATAGTGTTATAAAGCAGTTCGAGAGAGCACGGTAGTACCAAAGTGTCCCTGGTTTGCCCGCCTTGAATCGCGAGAAAACCGCGTCGCCGCTCTGGTGGATGTCAGCCAGAATGCTGCGTGCGTTAGCAAGCTTATCCGCACAGGAAACCAACAGAATGGAGGCGGTTAAGTACTCCTCTGTCAGGTGGGCTAGATAGGCTTCCTTACGTTGCTGCCAGCCTGCCACACTACTTCGATCTACTCCAGGCATATCATCTGTACAGCCTGCTACGGTTTGGGCAACGGTAGCTCCAAACTGGGCAGTCAGGCTCTCCACCGTGGCATCTGAATCTTCGAGAGCATCATGCAGGAGGGCAGCGATAGCCTCATCTTCATTGGCTCCATGCTCAATTGCGATTCCCGTGACAAGGAGCAGGTGGGAGACATACGGAATATCCGTCCCCTTGCGCTTCTGTAAGCGATGCAGCTCATGTGCAAGGACAAGGGCATCGGAAAAACGGGTGGTGTAGATCATAGCATTTCCTCTCCTAGAACGTCTCGACGCACATACGCCTGAAAGGTTACTGTGTCGGTGAAACAGCGGAAGCCCGCGCCACTCGCCAGCGCCAGCGTCTCGGCCTCCTCCTGAAGAAGCACGGCCACAGGTTGGCTCAGACCTTCCTGCAACCCCTCGGGCCATGCCAGATCGAAGACGGCGGTTTGCTCGCCGGTCTCAGGATCGGTCAGCTCATATGAGAGGATTCCATGTGGCAGCGACTGCGCTTCCACCCACTCACTGAGGGCAACAAGCTCCGCCTCTTCATCCTCGCTCGTGATGCCTCCCAGAACCACTGGGGTCGTCGTAGAAGCTGCTGAAGGCGCAGAGCCATGAAGCCAGTGCGTGTCGCCATGAAGCAGTTCAGCGAGGCGGGCGTTAGCCTCTTCCGCAAGAAGCACCCGACGCGCCTGGAGGAACTCACGATAGTTTTCGATTTTCCAAAGCTCGGGATCTAGGGGAATCCACTGCGACGCTAGTGCGCCGGGATGATTCTTCTCGACTTCGGGGAAATAGTTCGCCGGGAGCTTGTCTGTGATCCATAGATTCGTCAACTGGGTCTGAAGGCAGAAGTTTGCCAGCGCGTTCACCTCTGACTTCCGATAGCCTTGTTTGTAGAGCTGAGCCTTCGGGAAGATATGATGCTGCTCCAAGCGACTCAGGTTGCCTAACATAGTCGCCTTCAGAGGGAGGCCACTTCCCCAGTCTTGTGCCAAGCCCATGCGGGTAAGCATGTAGAGAACGGGATAGAAACGCGCACCAAGGCTCCAGCCCTGAAAATGCCCCGGTTCCACGGTGAGGCCACCATGCCAAAGCCGTAGCTGTGTCAAGAGCGCATCCAGTGGATCACCTGTCCCTGCAAGTGCTGCCAAGTCCTGATCGAGCACACTCTCAGTCGAACCGGAGAAACGTCCCCACATACCCGCTTGGGCAAACCAGAAGAGTAATTTGTCGCGCTCCGTGGCAGATAGCTGGCCAGGATGCTGATCCAGATAGCGCACCATAACAGGAATCGCGTAGCGTCCAAAAAGCACGGCATCGTGATCCAGTCCCAAGCGTCCTGAGATTAAGTCCAGTACGGAGCCAATCTGTTTCGAAGCTCGGCTCAGTGCATCTTGAACCTCAGTTGCCCCTTGTTCATGGAGAAAACTGAACTTAGCCTCGCCAGTAAGTACCGTGTTCATGCCACGCAGAAGCCAGTCCAGGCTAAAAACAAAGCCATCATCAGCCCAGTGCTTGAGATGCTTCTTCATCTCCCCACGAGCTTCCGGCCAGTCGGAGCAAATCTTTGCCAGTGCCAGATCGCCTTTGGAAAGCTTTGTGCCGCCACTGTTGACTTTATTAAATATCTCCACCACGATGTCCAGGGTCTTATCAGGCCCAGTCACTTCATCGATATAAAGTTCACGGTCCAAAATAGCCAGGAGCCTGCTCAAGCGCCCTACATACTCTCCGATATTCGGGCTCTGACCTAGTGCGCCGATCAGGGTGCCCAACCCCGCGTTGCCCTGTTGCATCAACTGCGTCACATCAATCCAGAGTGGATCATCGTGCATCTTCATCGGCTGGTAGAAGGCAAATGTTTGAGATTCAAGATGGAAACGTAGTCCCGTGAAAGCCAGGGCGTTGCCATCGAAGAATTTCGGTGGTTTCCCGCGAACCACACCATAGAGCGAGGTCATGCGTTGCTGCCCATCTAAGAGAAGTTTGACGACTCCTGCCACCAAGGGGCCATCCCCCCGGTGTGCAGCAGTTTTTGATTCCGTGGCCCAGACGAGCAAACCACCTACGGGATGCTTGTGATAGAGGGAATCAAACAGTCCTTTGACCTGATCTCGGTTCCAGACGTACCCCCACTGGAATTCGGGAAGAGCCATATGGCCGCTATCAATATGATCGAGAATAGTAGAGATTTTCATAACTCAGCTCCGTGCCTCTAAGGCTGTTAAAATCGGCGTGGCGACATAGACCTTCCCCCAGGAGCGCCCCGTCTTCTCGACCAACACTCCCTCGCGCTCCAGATACAAAATCACCTGCCGTGCCGTAGGATCGGAGACTCCCAGCAGCTCCTGAACACGAAGGGCGGTCACATACGGATTATCAAAGAGCGCATCCAGCAGGGCCACCGCCCGCGGCTTGGAGCGCAGCTTCTCGCGCAGTTCCTCGCGCAAAGCAAACAGCTTCCCTGCCTGCACCACACCCTTCTTGGCCGTGACCGCCACACCCTCCAGAAAGTACAGCAGCCAGCCCCGCCAGTCCGCATGTGTGCGTACCCGCTGAAGCGAGTCGTAGTAGCCCTGCCGGTGCGCCTCGATGTACTCCGAAAGATAGAGCAGCGGCTGGTCCAAGCGCCCCCGCTCGATGAGAAACAGCGTGATGAGCAAGCGGCCCACACGCCCATTGCCATCCAGAAACGGGTGGATCGCCTCGAACCGCTCGTGGAGTAAGGCACACTGAATCAGCTCGGGGAGCGTGTCGCGCTCGTGGGCAAATCGCTCCCAGTCCGAAAGACAGTCCATCAAGTGCTCAACGGGCGGGGGCACATAGGCAGCCGTTGCCAGTGTGCTCCCCGGAGCCCCAATCCAGTTCTGTGAGCGCCGAAACTCACCAGGCGTTGCCACATTGCCGCGCACCCCTTCCAGCAGCTTGCCATGGATCTCCCGCACCAAGCGCAGCGAAAGCGGCAGCTCTGCCAAGCGCCCAATCCCATACTCCAGCGCCGTGATGTAGTTGCGCACCTCGCGCAGGTCTTCCTCAACCGCCTGCCCTGGCTCTACCAGCTCATCCAAGAGCACATCAGCCACATCCGCCCATGTCCCCTCGATGCGCGACGACAGCACCGCCTCCCTCCGGACATAGGGCTGGATCAGCAAGTGCGGATTCGGAAGCGTGCGCCCCAGCCCCGCCAGCTCCGAGAGCGCTGCGTCCGCCCGTGAGAGCGCCAGCACCAGCACGGGATCGTAGACCAGCTCGGGCGGCAGTGGCGCGGGCACGAAAGCCGCGTAGCCTTGCGGCGTTTGGACAACCCACCCTGCGTCTGTATTGGTATAATCTGCGGGATTCATCTTTTAAAGAAAGATACCATAAATTTAGAAAGGTCGGAACGCTTTGCAAAAAACTTGGAAAGTTACTGTGCCACCAGCCCCCAAGCAAACGCCCGAATCCGCTCCAGCTTCTCCTCCGAAGAGCCATGCCCCTCTGCCTGTTCCAGCAACCAGCGCCCCACACCCGCCCGATCCAGCTTCCGCTCGGGAAGGGCTACCGGCGAAGCCGGAACCAAGGCATGCTCAGTCGGCGGTAGCAGCGCCTCAATGTCCACCCGCCGCACCCGCACCGTCCGATGCCCCAGCTTAGTCGAAGGGATCTTCCCATCCCGCACCTGATCGCGCACTGTATGCTCCGAAAGCCGCAGAATCTCCGCCGCCTCTTTAATCGTCAACCAATCTTCCATAACCAACCTCTCCCCCCTAGCCCCCGTCCAACGGGGGAACAAACTTGTCTTGGGCCGGAGCGCGAAGCTCCGGCCCGTGTATTTACTCGGTGATTACCTCGCCACGAAATACCCGGTTCTGGCCTGTAACCGACAGCAAGAGCACCTCCAGCCGTGGCGGAGCCCACCACAGCACCGAGACCGCCCATACGCCAGGGTGGGAGCGCATCAGTTCCTGAAGCACCTCACGCGGTGGGCGGGGCTGATACACCTCTACGCAAGGCTCCAGCACGTACTCCGCCCGGTCTTCATGTACCAGCACTTCCAGCCCACCAGGCCAAAGCTCCCAAGCTGCACGGCACGCCAAGCACACCCGGAACGTACGCCACTGACCATCCGCACACAAAGTACCAGCGAGCACTAATTGATCTTCCGTGCCGCAAAGATCACAAGCCACACCCAAGAGTTTTCCCAGAGTGGGTGCCGCCCCTTTCAGGGCGGCGAGAGAAGCCGGGGCGCTCATAAAGAAGCCCCCGCAGGGATACGAACCCGGCGGCGTGACAAGTGCCACTGAGCACGGGGTGAGATACGCACCTGAGGAACAGGAGGGACAGGGACAACCAGGGCGGCTTTAGCCGCTTCCAAGAGCCGAACCCGCTCCGCTTCTTCTTCAGCACGGCTGAGAAGCATAGGCACCATGAGCGCGTGCTTACAGATAAGAGGATCAATCTGCAGACCGAGATCAAACGCCTGCCCATTCACGCGATCCAGCCGCTGCTGATCCGGGCAGGAGCACCGCCCCGTTTCGCGGCAAACCACGTACTGAGCCTGCGCCACAACCCCGGTTTTGGGATCTGCGACAACCGGAGCAATGATGCAAACAGATTCCGGGCGCACTTCCCCAAGTGCGTACAAATACCAGCCCTGCGCGGCGCGAGCTTCGCGCATTTCTCGCTGTGTGGCAACATGAGACAGCAGCGTGTTACAATCCAAATTGGTAGCCATTTCGATGGCTTCCTTTCCAAGCGCGGGGGTAACTTTTCCAGGGTGCCCCCCGCGCTTTTCCCATTTCTGGGCGATTAGTCGGGCAGTGCCCGCCATCAATAGTATACCCTATACAAAGCAAAATCAAACAATTATTTGCCTTATTTTTAGCATTTTAGATCCTATTTTATTGCAAACTAATTAGTTATAAATACAGTGATACTGACCACCCCGCGCCCCTGCGACGGCGGCGGCGTGCGAAGCTGACCGAGCTGCACCCGCCCTTCGTGCCGACCGACGCGCCGCACCCAGCCCACCAGAATGCAGATGCCCCGCCCCGCCGACAGCATATGAGAGAAAGGCTGATTACACGTTTCCCCTGGGGGACGGAAGGGGAGATTTTAACTTCAAGCCTCTTCCTGCTCGCGGCGACGGTGGGAACCCGCTTGCGGGGGAACCGTCGCCGCTTCGTAAGCGAAGTGTTCTGCACAGGCTGCGTGACCGTAGCGCCTCGCGCGGAGGTGACGTAAGCCCCCTCATAAAGTGAGATAGTTGGGTCACTTGACAGGCAAACATCCGTGTGATAGCATCGTGGCTATGGCAGCGAACCACGAGCAAGGTTCGCTGCCTTCGTCTTTGTGGTTCCTGTCTGACAGATCAAAACAGTATCAGGAGAACCACACCCCATGAAAGCGAAACTTAACAGCCTTCTCGACGACGTTTCCGGCAAGTTCGGTGACAATGTCTTTGCCCGCAACCCCTCGGGCCTCTACCTTCGTAAGAACACCGTTCCTGAGCAACCTAACTCCGAGCGCCAGATGAATGTTCGTGACCGCTTCAGTATCTTCGCCGCACGTTGGGCAACTCTCGCTGAGGAGCAGCGTGTCGGATGGAACGGCCTCGCGGGACAGATTACCAAGACGGGTAAGTACGGGGACCTTTACAACCCCACGGGCCACCGGCTCTACATCGCCCTCAATGCCACACGAGGAGAGTTTGCCCTCGCCGAGCTGGATGATGCACCTCTGGCCATCGAGCCCACTGTCCCTGTTGCTGACTTCGCCCCCACGCTCAATGTCACTGTTGCGGGTGAGCTAGAACTCAAGCTGGGAGCCGCGGCCACTGCTCTTGCTTCTAAGCTGCTTATCTTCGCCACGGAACCGATGTCTGCGGGCCGTAGTGTCATCCCGGATGCCAGCTTCAGGCTCATCACCACAGCAGACACGGGCGACCTGCTCAACGCGGATCTGGGCGATGCCTACGAGAGCAAGTTCGGCGTTCCTGCGGGCGGTGTCAAGGTCGGGGTGAAGATCATCCCGGTGAGCGACTCCGGCTTCCAAGGAACACCGCAGAGTTCACTCGTCATCGTCACGGCGTAAGCACCTCTTCCCCTTGCCCATACCTAAAGGCAAGGGGGAGTGAAGGAGGTCACGCCATGATCCACAACCTCGCCGTGATAACCGATGAGGCCGAGAACCGCCTGATAAACGCGCTCATCGGTCTCGCCGTTGCTCTCACCTGGTGGCTCCGTGCACAGCCAAAGTTTCGATCAGCAAGGCGAAGGGCACTGCGGCGGATTCGAGATCGCCGCCGCAAGCGAAAGGAGAAAGCCAGTGCCAACGACGACGAAGACCACTCAGGCGAGCCGTAAGAAACGTGCAGCAATTCTAGGAACGGGAGCCGGGATCGTAGCCATTGGCGGTGGACTAGCCACAGTCTGGCCCACGGGAAGCAAGAGCCTACCAGATACGTTCCCCGCGCTCGATACCTGCCGCGTTATCGAGGTAGTGGATGGCGACACGCTCCACGCGAGTTGCGACACTCTGAAAACCATCACGATCCGTCTCTTCGGAGCCGACGCCCCAGAGATGAACCAACCAAGCGGACCGATGGCACGTGCGGCCCTTGGTACCTTGCTGGTTGGGGAGACCCTGACCATCCAGCCAATCAAGAAAGACAAGTATGGGCGACTCGTTGCCCAGCTCAGCACCTCGGCTTATCCAAACATCGAGCGAAGGCAGATCGAAACCGGCCATGCTTGGTGGTCGCCCCAGTACGCGCCCGACTCCCGAGACCTACGCCTGGCCGAAGACACCGCTAGAGCCGCCAAACGCGGCCTCTGGGCCATGCCAGCGCCTATTCCCCCGTGGCAGTGGCGCAAAAGCCATTAGCCCTAAACAAGTACACAGAGACAAGGAGATCCACACCATGAAACCACTCATTAGCAAAGCACCGAGGAAGACAACGACCAAGCCTGTTACACCCCCACCTCCGGCGGCGAGTTCCACGCCAGCGAAACCTGCCGCAGTGAAGGCACCAACGGCAAAGCCCAAGGTCGTCTCTCGGCCCAAGCCCAAGACGACAGCAAAACCAGCTCCAGCTCCCAAGTCCATCGAGACGCCGCTACTCGGGCCGCCAGTCGTCATGGCACCATCACCGCCCATAGCACCACCAGCGCTTACTGTAGCTTCGACCAACGGCCCGCTAAACCAGATGCCACCAGAGTCGCCCGCCCCACCACCAACCGAGCTCGTCGAGCCAGTGATCCAAAGCAAACCACTCATCATCACGATTCCACCTGAGAGCCCCGCGCCGCCACTAGCATCAGCCGATACGTCAAAACCCAGCGGCTATCATGTCGTCGAGAGCGAAGTGACACCCCCTGCGACAGATGCTACGGTTCCTACCGGCTACATCGTCGTGGAGAGCGATGCTGCACCACCCGCATCGGGCGTGAGCGAAGCGCCCGTTCTCCCAGCAACGGAAGATGCAGCGAAACCCGCGAACTACCTAGCGGTGGAGAGTGAGATCAAGCCACAAGTAGTGGAAGATGCCGCTGTGCCCGGTGGCTACACGGTCATCGAAAGCGAAGTAGCAGATACAAAACCTACAGCCCCACCTTCCTCGCCCAGTGTGCCAGCGGTCGTCATTCCAGCAGGCAAAGCCATGGACGAGGTTTCCAGTTTCCAGATCGGCGACGTGCTCATTATCGTGGTTCGGGTTCAGCCCGCTCCTGCGCCGGAGGTCGAGCCATGACCGAGGAACAGCGCAAAGAAAGAAACGCCCAGCGGCTCACGGAGTGCAACCCGATCTTTCGAAAGAAAGTAGCCGCGATACTTGCCGATCTGGAGGGCCACGGCTGGAGGCCGCGTATCCAGGAAGCGTGGCGCTCGCCCGCAAGTCAGCGCCAGCTCCTCGCCGATGGGTTCACCAAAGTGGGTTGGGGCATGCACAACGCGGCTACGGAGGACGGGAAACCGGACTCCTTGGCCGTGGACATCCTCGACGACGACCAGCCCAACCACGAGAGCACACGCTTTCTGCTCATGCTCACAGCTTCGGCGAAAGCTCACGGGTGCGTGACGGGCATTGACTGGGGACTCGCCCAGGAAGACCGGGATACGATCCGCTCGGCGATTGCCTCACGCGACTTCGACGCCAAGATCGAGGTGGGCTGGGATCCATGCCATGTCCAGATCGGAGGCATCTCCGTTCAGGAAGCACGCACGGGCGAGAGACCAGACGGATGAAGCACCCCAAGCAGGGCAGGAACCAGCAGGGCTTCGACGCGACGGGCTATCTCCTGACGAATCGGGGCAGGATCGGTAATGCCAGAGACCACCACGCACTCCGCGCGGTAGAGATCCAGCGCCACCCAGACTCGCATCAGGTGGTGCGCCAGCTCGTGGATAAACACACGCCAGCGGCTCGGCTTGGCAAGCCCCGGCTGGAGCATCATCTGCGCCGTGTCGGTCTCATGGAACGGGCCGACATAACCGCCATGGTCGAGCAAGGAGTTGTCCCAGATCACCTTGACACCAAAGTCGTCCGCCAAGCGCTCCAAGCTCGTGCGGCTGGCCATCAGCACCCGAAGCCGTGCCAGAATGTAGGAAGCGATCTTGCGCGCCACGCTCTCCGAGTCCTCAGGAGTGAACCGATACAGAAACTCCGAGGACTCAATCCCGTCGTGAAGCTCATCATCGAAGTACCGCTCCGGCTCTTTATCGCACCAGGGCATTACTCCTCCAGATCAATCACCATATCGGGAGTGATTTCCATATCGTTCTCCGCCGCAAGACGTGCCTGCTCCGCCTCGGCCTCCGCAATCTCCTCACGAGCAAACCGGGAGCCAATCACCCCACGGGCGTTCAGCTTGCGCAGGGTCTCGGCCATGGTCTTGCCCGCCTGGACGGCTGCCTCACGGATTACCTCACGCTCCACGGGATCGAAGTCTGAGTACCCCTCGATGTGCCCTAGGATAGTCTCGATATCCGGCTCGTATGTCACCTCGGGAGTGGTAGCGGCAAACCCAGCCAGACGCAACAGCTCCCGCGAGAGCCGCTCCCGCTCCGACGGATCGCTCACGTCCTCCGCAAGCGCCGCTTCGAGCTTGGCCACGTTCTCGCGCTTCATGCCGTGCAAGCCGTTCTCGATGTTCGAAAGCGACGCATGGCTCACCCCAGCCCGCGCGGCAAGCTGCCGAATCGAGAGCCGCCGCCGCTCACGTTCACGCCGGAGCCACTCGCCCAAAGAAAGTTCGTCGTCCATTGCCCTGCCTACTTGACAAATTGTCTATTCCATATTACCATACAAACATCCGTTTGATATTTGGATACAAGGATACCGTAAAGATGACTCTCTCTCAAGACCCCAGCGACGAACAGATTCGCCGCATCGCACGTGCCACGCTGATTTTGCTCCAAGCAGACCTGCGCCGCGGCGTAAGTACAAGAAGCCCCGAGGAGGCGCATGCATGAAGAAACCCACCAATCGCCCCCTGCGCTGCGCCATCTACCTGAGGTGCAGCACCGACGACCAGAAGTACGGCGACTTCACCACCATTGATACCCAACGGCAGATCAACCGCGAGCATGTCACCAAGCTCGGCGGCGAGATCGTGGCCGAGTACAACGACGAGGGCCGCACTGGCACTAACCTCAAACGCGCCGATTGGAAGCGGATGCTCGCCGATGCCGCAGGCAAGCGCTTCGACACCGTTGTGGTCACCTACATGAGCCGCCTCGCACGCGGCGAGGTCTACCACGTGGCCGAGTACCTACTCGGAGAAAGCAAAGTGGAAGTGGACATGGTTTACGAGGACTTCACGCCCGACATGGCCGGGCAGATGAACAAGAACCTCAAGATCTTCATGGACGGGATGTACCCCAAGCAGGTCAGCGAGTGGACAAAGACCAAGCAGGCGCAGATGGTCAAGATGGGCTATCACACCGGCGGCGTGCCCACGTTCGGATTCTGCTCAGAGCCAGTGCCCGGCATGACCGACACCCTGCTCCCTGGCGGCAAGATAAAGCCCGCCCCACGGCGGATCATCCCCCACCCCGAACAAGCGCCGCACATCCTCAAAGCCTTCGAGATCTTCGCCGAGTTCGACAACATGGGTGAGGTGCGCCGCTACCTGCGCCGCGAGGTGCCCGATTGTACCTGGACAGTAGAGCGCATCTCCAAGCTCCTGCGCAATGACAAGTATATCGGGGTGGCACGCTTTGGGGAGCACATGAACCCCGCTGCTCATGAGCCGATTGTCTCCCCGGAGCTCTGGGAGCAAGTCCAGGCGCTGCTGAGTAACCCAGAGCGCCGCCGCAACACCCGCTCCGAGGGCTGGGCCGAGGGCCGCCAGCGCGACCCGATGACCTACTACCTCAAGGGGCGGATCTACTGCAAGAACTGCGGCTGCCGCATGACCCCGGCGGCGTTCCGTGGCCGAACCACCATTGTCTCGTACTACCAGTGCATTCACGGCACCCAGTACGGCGCGGACTGCCCGGTCAAGCGGGTGAACGCTGCCACACTCCACAGCACTATCCTCGGCGAAGTGCAGCGCTGCGCCGAGCATCCCTCCCGCCTGATCCGTCTCTATGAATCGGTGGCCAAGAACCTGCCCTCGCCCAGCGAGACCCGTGAGGAGATAAAGCAGGCCAAGCGCAACCAGCGCGAGACCGAGAAGAAGATCGAGCGCATTATCGAGGCGATCAAGGTGGTGGGTGGCTCGAACGCTCTGGCCGAGGAGCTACGCATCCTGGAGGCACGCCGTGAAGAGTGGATCAAGCGGGTTGAGGAGCTGGAGGCGGCCCAAGTGCGCCGCACCTTGCCCCGGCCTGATGCCGCCACGATAGCTGGATTGTGGTCGGGGTTTCTGGAGCGGTGGGCCGCTCTATCTGAGGAGGAGCGCGTGGAGCTTCTCCCTCTCGTCGTGGATCGGGTGGACTTCAGCGCAAAAAACGAAGGAGCCATGCGTCTCTTCCTGAGCAATGTTCAGGACACTGAGACCGCATGGCTCCCGATTCGAATGTGAGTTTTCACAATTCTTCATCGTCGGGTTTGTGGATAAACCCTTGCATGGGTGCAGACGAGACCGTCAGTACCACGTTGGAAATCCCCCAAGACCCTTCTACGCTCTCCGAAGAGCCAGCTTTCCCCTCAGAACCAGCCCACGCGCCGCATCGTAAAAAACGACCGCGACGCCCTTTCTCCAATCCCTCACGCCTCAAGCTCAAGGTTCTGATCCCCCCGTATCGGCGGGGACAGAGAACCAAACGTGCAAAACCAAGTAGCGACTGAAACTGCTCACGCCTTGCCTTCCTTCACCCTCCCAGACTGCCGATGGGATGCCCAGCGACGGCTCGCTCGGCTCTTTCGAGACATCTGCTACAACGATGCTCGCCCCGAGGGCTGCATCGCCGGTAACGAGTTCCTGGGTAAGCAAGCCGGAATCGTCCCTGACCACGTTCGGGCACTCCTGCGCCAGCTCAAAGATCATGGACTCATCGAGATCGAGGTGCATGGCCCCAAGCGCCGTATTCGCCCCCTCGCCAAGCTCACCGAGGTGATGAAACGCGGCTGGCAAGCACTCTGGCTCGCGATCCTGGAGCGCGACACTTTCCCTTCGGCTATCCGAAGACTTGCAGCGGTACTTCTCAAGAAGACAGCTCCCAATCGCCCCGATCTGGAGAAGCTTGGCATTGATCTTGAAGAGCCTGCCCCGCCCCCTTCTGCGCCCAAGAACTCTTCGGGTAGGCTTCGGCAAACTCTTCGGCTTTCTCCCGATAAAGGGAATCCCCAAGAGACAACAACAAGTCCGCCAGAGTCAAAGCCTGAACTGAACCTGGGTTCTGCTGCTGTCTCTCTGCTGACGCAGGAGGTTGGGATTCCCCAAGCCGGGGCGCAGCTCCTGGCCGAGGGAATCGCCGCTGATGGTGGGACACTGGAGCAGCTCAAACATGCCGTCAGGGTTGCCAGTACTTCAAAGCTCCGCTCTCCAGCCGGGTTCATCCGAACCGCTGTTCGTGCCGCCGTCCGAGGAGCGGCCTACCTGCTTCCCAGCACCAAGTCGTCTCATGCCAGCGACCTGGGAGAGCGCCCCCAACGGGTCGTCAAAGCCCCCCGCCCGATTCCCCCCGACTGGCTCCCAAACGTCCCCTACGAGGAAGCGAGGGGCTATTGCAATGAAGCCATGCGACTCCTGAGGCTTTCAGGAATATCCCACCCCACCGACGAAGAGGTACGAGACATGGCGAGACAGATTTGGCAGCGCGAACACCGAGAGGGCAAGTGCCAGCCCACTCGCTCAAGCAAGTCTCACAAATCGGAGTCGTCAGGCGGATGAAGACCATCCCGATGAAGCGAGCGCCGCAGGTTTTGAAGCCCAACGCGATTCAGTCTCAGGGCTTCGACTGTGGCACGGCCTGTGGGCGTGAGACCGATGACCTGGGTGTAGTCAGGTGTCCAGGCGAAGTGCTCCGACCAGCGTTGCTGGCGCGGATTGTAGAGCGGCACTTCCTCGCCTGTGGCCGGGTCGGTGGCAGTCGTCCGCGCTCCTTTGGAGCCGTTGCAACCACCGCAGGCATAGGCGAGGTTCCGCAAGGCGTTGCTAGTCAGCGGACTTGCCACTGGAATGACATGCTCGATCTCGAAGGAGTCGTAGATGAAGTCGTCGCGGTGACGGCAGTATTCACAGGTGTGCCCGGCTCGCTCGGCGACACGCTGCCGGGTTCGGAGAGGGATGTATTCGCGGCGGATTCTCAAGCGGGAAGGAGTCCGAGCTGGCGAGCGGCTTCGGGAAGCGTGACTCCTCGCAAAGCAGCCAGTTCTGAAAGAAGATCAATTCGCCCAGCCTCGGCTATCTCAATTTGATCCGTGAGTTGGTTCAGTTCACTCTGTTCCTCGTTGGTAAGGATGCGCTCTACCTGGGTTGAGCGAAGTGCCTTGCGACGCTGGAGGGCTGTAAGTGGCACAGCCTTCTCAATGCGTCTAAGTAGGTCGGCCTCTTGCTGAGAAAGCGCGGGGGTGCGTCGGCTGGCTCGGATCGTGATAAGGCGCTCCACAACAGTTTCCAGCTCAGACAGCGTGAGGTTCTGTGCAGCTTGAGTGATTGAGTCGGCGGTCAGTGTGGCAGGCATAGCACCTATATTTTACCGCACAGTAGTCGGTGTCTTATCGTAATGTTCGTATCCACGCAAACGACCACCAGGGGCACTACATTGATGGAACTGGACAAGCTGTGGGTCTACTCGCTGGAGTGCAGTACGAACCCGAGATTGCCAGTAAACTACTGGAGAAAGCGGTGGCACGATGAAAGAATCCATGACCTATCAGAAGATACTCGCCGATGGGATGGCTGAGGGACGGGCCGAGGGAATCGCGTTGGGTCGTACCAAAGGTGAGCGCTTGCTCTTTTTGAAGTTCGCCACGCGTCGCCTCGGCGAACCTGACGAGCGAACGCTCTCGATCATCCAGGCAGCTACAGCGGAGCAGATCGGAGCGTGGATGGAAGCGATCCTCACAATCGAAAACTGGTCTGAATTGATCCCTACCTGATGTGCCGAGGAGTACGAACTGTGCTGATGCTCTGATTACCGCCTGAGCGAGCCGGTTTAAGCGGCTACTTGCCGTGAGGGCTGAGAAGACGACCAACCAAGCCGTTCGGCAAGGTCATCGTAGGTGCCACCCCGTAGCTCCCAGGCACGAATGAGGTCGCTCCCAAGTTGCACCATCGCAGGGTCATGAGGATGCTGGCGCAGGAACTCGGAGCGAACAGCAAACGCAGGGAGCAACCCTTCCGGGGTTTGGGTCTGTCGCCGAATCTCCTGAATGCAGGAAAACGCCGTCTGTCGCTCTCGCGCCACACCATCGCTTTGCGGCTGCTCGTGCTCCCAACTGGCTAGCGCTTTCATCTGATTTCCTCGAAAACACTGAGCAGGCTCATGATCTCAGGGTCGGCTTGAACTTGTCTAACCCCTTGACCACCGAACAGCCCAAAGGTACCGCAACACCTTTTGGAGCGGTGGTAGAGTTTGAGGAAGGGCGCACCAGTACCTACCATAGACGATACTCAGAGAAGCCCATCGTAGAGTACTTGAGCAACATCGGGATCTTTGAGATAGCCCTCAATCCCATGATGCTCCCCTGTCTGGTTGTCCACCGTGGTTTTGTTCTTTATCGGCGGCGTGATATCAAAATTGTTGTCGTCCAAAGGATAGAGCGCTACGATATCTTTCTCATCCATAGCGTTGTACCAGTGTCTCACTCGCGCTGGCATTTTGAGAACTCCCAAGTGCTTCCGGATGGTACGAATTCCCAGCGGTGATCCTACTGTGATAAACGTGATGTTTTGTGGGCCATCCAGCTCTTTCAAGATATGATAGGCGACCACAGAGCCAAGTGAGTGAGCCACAATAACGCAGGGATCGTTCGAGATAGAAGCACGAACGATCTCATCAATCTTCCTCTGGACATTGCCTTTGGTCAGGTAGACATAGACATCGCGGGTGAAGCCATCTATAACTTTCGCACCCAACGACGTGCGATCCAACAACTTCAGGATCGAGTGTACCCACTCCCAGTTCCCCGGCCCACGCTCCACTACCTCTGGATTACCACCACGCCTTCTGATATCTTCCTGGAACTGGTCTTCGATCTCCTCTTGACTGATGCCTGCCTGTGCTGCTATCTCCAATAGGAGTTCCCCACGAAATTCCAGCTCGGAGTCTGTATTGCCTGCGCCACGCTCGATTGCCGTTTCGATCGTTGGGGAGTCAAGCTGCTCAATGAGCTGGATCAGCCTATCCCCGTAGAAAGGCATCTCTGGTAGCAAAGTCGTCGGCCAAGTATGCCCAATCGAAGTGACACCTGCTTGGGCATACCCCGTCCACTCTGAAAGTAGCCCTACAGGGTCTTTGCCCTGCTGATTACGACCGTGAACAAAAATCAGCTTCTTCATACTAACTGTCCTTCCTGCATGGCTCTTTCAAGGATCGTCATGCCTTCTGCGGTAAGTGTGGTCCATAGAGAGGGGAGTAGCTCATGTTGTGCTTGCAAAAGATACGCAGGCATGGGCAGCCCCAAAGTTTCCAACAACGCCCATCCCTGCGTTAACAGAGGCGTACCCGGAACAATGAAGGTGTCAGGGGAAAGTTTCGCAGCGAGCATTGCTACATCAAAGAGCACGGGTTCAGGCTCCTGGCTCATGTACTCAAAGACGGACTCTATCTGATCGAATTGCCCGACTTGCGCATATGCATAGGCGGCATAGAGTCCTAAAGTCGGATCGAGTGCCTTCTCTACCCGCAACAGACTCCCCATTTCGCCAGCATACTCTTCCTGGAGGGCAAACACACCGAGTCGTGCGGAAGCTGCGACAAAGGCATGTTTCTGACGAATCGTCTTCTCAAGCCGATGATATTCGGCAAAACGCGGATTCGAGCGTGCAGGGAAGTAGGAGACACTTACTACGCGCCCCTCTTCCACGACCACAGTTCCGATAAATCCAGGAAGTACCGCTAAACAAGTGCCTGCCCCACCTGGAGTGAACCGAATAAGCAAGCTCCTAGCCTCATGCGGAGTACGCACCTGAAATTGCCCATTCTCCTGGAAAACATCACCCATGTGCCCTGGCATCAGGGCACTGGCAACCGGCGAGCCGACAATCGTAAAACCCGTGGCAGTCTCAAAGCTCTCACGTCCCTGTGTCTCGGCGAGCTTCTGGATAGCCAGGCGCAACATCCCATTGTCTGGCTCAGGCTGATCAAGGACCTGTGTATCCAGAATTCCTTTAAAATGGGATCGTTCCAAGTTCAGCGCCGCCGTTCTCAGCGGGGCAACGGTCTCAATTAACGGGGGGGCAATACTCTCATTTGTCACGACCACTTCAGCCAGGTAGGCAGGCTTGTGAGACTCGACACGAATCTCGGGGTACTGCTCCAGGCGAATGTCAATGTCCCCGATCGCTTCTGGGACTGCCGTTTCCAGATAGGTCTTGAGAGTCCAGGCAGGGATGATGCGTTTGTCACCCACTCCACCCGACCAGTCTTCGAGAACACCGGGAACCTTTCCCCTTAGTGCCTCCAGAAGTTTCTCGGTAAAGATGCCATCGTAGCGCAGGATCGCCTCGTCGACAGGAACCTCCATCGCGGGATCGCCAGGGAGCGTGGCATAGAAGACATCTACTGCGGGGCGTCTCTTTAGCGTGGCCTGATTGGGGAAAACCGCCCCTCCGATCATCTGGCTCAGTGGAGCTGACACGGGACGGGAGCGGCAGGCATCGGAGATAAAGACAACGTGAGGCACCGCATGATTACGTGCCAGCCAGCGGGAAGAGAAGACATCTACTGCCGCATTTGGATCACCAGGAGCATCACTGAGGAGCCATAACTCCTGATCCGGTGCTTTGAGAATGCCATGCCCGGCAAAGTAGACTATCAAACATTCACAGGTCTGTGGCCGAAGAATATGGGCGACTGCTTTTTTAATGCCATTGAGCGTGACGCTACCTTCATCAGTATCCGTCAGGAGCGTAGCAGCATACCCCTGCTTTTCCGCCCACTGCGCGAACTTAGCGGCACCGCTAGCCGCGCCCTTAAGCGGGCGCAACTCTGCTGAACCCGTTCGGTCTACTCCAATGGAGACAACTGCTTTACCCACACCTCAGAGTATAACCCAAACCGAGAAGGAAATATCAACTCTTGTGCAAAATTAGCATACGAAGAAAGAATTGGATAAATGTTGAACAACCTCATCAAAATTGTGGCAGGGCTCTCTCAGCTTCGGAGTGCCTCAGGCCGGTACAAGTTTCTTCAGGGACTACTCGAAGGGGTACCTCGTCTGGAAGATGTTCTGCTGAAGATGAACCTGGATGGCGACCCTATGACCGTCGCCCGTGAGATTGTCTTCTCCTTGAAGGATGCCGGGACACATGTGGGAGGACGAAAATATCTCTTTGATTTCGTGAACGCCCTGTTGGACACGGTGACGGGTGAAGAAGAGTTAACTATCCTACGTGAGATCGCCCAGGAGCTTGCCCCAGGAAGCACTCAGTCGCCTGCACCTGCCCCCCGGCTGAACTTCACCACTTGGAGCGGAGAGAGAGCCACCGATTATCGCAGCTTCAAGGAGAAAGTTATCGGGGAAGACACTCTGCGGCCTTTCTTCTATGTCCGCCTTGCGGTCCAGGCGGGCGGTGCTGTCTGTCGCATCAGTGGCCCAGAAGGGCTGGGATCAGGCTTCCTCATCGCTCCCAATCTTCTGATGACTAATAACCATGTCCTCTCTAAGCAGGAGCAGCTCGCAAAGACGGAACTCTGGTTTCGCTACGAGCAGAACCCCAATGGCACTGATGCCGCAGTGGTCTCAATAAAACCTGATCCGGGCGGGATTTTCCATACCGATACCACGCATGATGTGACAGTCTTTTCGATTCCTGCCGAAGCGGTGCAAGCGCTTCAGGATGCAGGTATCCAGCCACTGCCGCTGGCGAAAGTCCCTGCAAAGGTTGGCGATAGGGTTGCGATTATTCAGCATCCAGGAGGCTTGCAGAAAAAGATATCGTTCCAGAACAACAAAGTGCAGGGCACAAATAAAGACCTGGTGGACTACACCACCACTACCCTCCCTGGCTCCTCTGGTTCTCCCGTACTCAACGACGCGTTTGAGGTAGTGGCGCTACACCGAGAAGGGGGCGAGCTGAAAATCCCGGATAGCGACTTGTTCTACTACATGAACCGAGGCACCAGTGTGCAGGCACTCCGTAAGTGGTTGAAAGATAATGGTATCGCCTGAACGAGATAGTTCTGGTAAAACGCTCTGATTATGCTGGAAGAACCTCCCACTCCCATTCAGCGGCTCATTAACTTAGTCGCTCGCCTGAGTGATCTTCAGGCAGATCCTGTGGGACGCTTAAATTGGCTGCGATTTGTCTTGGGTGAGACAGATCGTTCTAAAGAGATCTTGGCGGGGATCAATCTTTCGGGTGCCTCAGAAATCGTCGCTCGCGAGATCGTACTGAAGTTAAAGGATGCAGGAGCTTCTGCGACGGGCCTGAGCGACCTTGAGAGCTTTGCAAATTCACTTCAATCTCGGGTAACGGACACACAAAGCAAAGTCCAACTCATACATTTTCTCGTTTTTGAGGGATGCATGGGAGTTCTACGGGGGCGTGTCTCCCCCGATTTGTTACGTGATGCTGCACAAGCAGCTCTTGTCTTTCATCCACAGGGAAAACGATTAAGGCAAGAGCCTCTTGAACTGGAACCCTGCCTACAAGATTTAATTGAGGCTCCTGGACCAAGAGGAGCAGTTGCCCTCACGGCATTTTTACAAGTACTTGGAGTGGCGAATAAGGAAAGGGTTGCTGAGCTACTTCAGATGCACTACCAAGCACTTGGAGTATCTAAAGAAGACGTGCGCTGGGAGGAAGAACAATATCGCGAAGCACTGCTTCATCCTCGTTTGAGCCCCGTGATCTCAATCGTGATGCGTCCCGCCCAACAAGAAGGCTCCCAGAATCGGTATGATCTCCATATGATCGCCTATGTCATGGGGCGGGGCTATATTGATCGTTGGGATGGAGAGCGTGTGGATGCGGAGACGTTTTTTGCGGCGAACATCGCCGAGGCAATGCGTGCTCTTGCTCCCTTCCGCGGAGAAAATGTCGCAGTGCGAGTCGAGTTTGTCGTGCCTACCGAATTACTTGGTATGCCTTTTGATCAGTGGAAATATCGGCAACGTCAGAAGGATTTAGTACTGGGGGAGATGTTCCCAGTGGTTGTGCGGTGGGAGGAAAATATGAATTATTTCGAGGATGTTCAAGTTCAGATCCGCCGATGCATCAAGAGCTCTGGGGTGGAATGGCTGCCCGATCCGACCGACTTGTGCTGCCCGGTTCTAAAGGCTCTGGATCAACGATTCAAGTCTGACGATGCCGCAGGCTCCCCTGCGCCTGCAAGCCTGGTTTTGTGCAAGAAACCTGTTGTTTTTGTCGCTGAGTACTGGGCGCAGCTTCTTTATTGGGGGATGGCTGCTCTGTGGATTCGGGATGAGGGGCAAGACGAAGAGGTTGAGGAGAAATTAGCCCACTGGTTGACCGAGTTACAACTACCCCACAGCTCGGAACCAGAGGAGAGGCACTTTTCCCTACCCAGCTTGGTGAGGAAAAAAAGGGTAGAGGAAGCTATCACCAATCCCTTTCGTGCCCGTATACACTTGCTCTGGGAGAACCCTGATCACTTTGTCACTCCGACGGAAGCCTCAAAAATTTCCGTGGAGCAGAAAAAGCGAGATGCCCACCTCCTGTTTTCAACTTGATGGAATAATACGATGCCTGAGATAGAAACAACGACAACAGCCCTGCACCCTCTTTTCGGTGGAAAAAATCCCTACCCCGACGAGCTTCCACCTGCTCCGCCCTGGCGACGATTTACTGGAGACGTAGCTGAAGAGGTAGAACCACCGAAGCTGAGTCAGCGTGATAGCCGCAGGGCTGAGACCTTTCGGGGTGATGCCCGCCTGGAAGAGGCAGTGCAGGCAGCTCTGATCCTGCGTCGCCCGCTCTTGGTGACAGGGATTCCAGGGACGGGTAAGTCGTCGCTTGCTTACGCGGTGGCACAGGTATTGGAGTTGGGGGCGGTGCTTCGGTGGAACATTACCAGCCGCTCGGCTCTACGTGATGGGCTCTACGAGTATGATGCACTCGGGCGGCTTAATGCGGCGCAGTTTCGTGAGAACCGATCGGACATCCCACCGTTGGAGGACTTCTTAAACCTGGGATCACTGGGAACGGCGCTCCTCCCAAGGACGAAGCCTCGGGTGCTACTGATTGACGAGTTAGACAAGAGCGATATTGACCTGCCCAACGACCTGCTGAACCTCTTTGAAGAAGGTTCTTTTGAGATTCCCGAGCTTCGGCGTGAGAACCGTAACGAGGCCGTGAAGATTCGCACGGCGGATGGGGAAACGGCACAGCCGGTGCCGATCACGAAGGGAGTGGTCAGGTGCCAGGCATTTCCCTTTGTCGTGATTACCTCCAATGGGGAGCGGGAGTTCTCTCCCGCCTTTCTTCGGCGTTGCGTGCAGTACCACTTCCCTGACCCACAGGGAGAGCAGCTTGAAGCGATTGTCAGGTCGCACTTGGGAGAGCTTTCTCCAGAGGAATGGAGCTTTGTCTGGGGCAAGTTTGAGGAAGCCAGGCGCGGAGGAATGGTGGCGACAGATCAGCTTCTCAATGCGCTGTTCTTGGTGCAAGGGAAACGTGAGACACCCGAGCGCTGGTCGGAGGTCTGTGAGATCGTGCTGAAACAGCTGGAGCGTCAGGGACGCTAGTGGATAGTCCCGCCGCGCTGGATGGTTTGCAGATCGCTGAGGCTCTGTGGCTGGCGGCCTATTGTCCTGCTCCTGCCTCTCAACAAACCACTGCCCAGGAGGAGCAAGCTTCCCACTCCTCGCCTGCTTCGGATAACGATCAGAAACCAGCCGGGCAAGAGAGACCAGAAGAAACCCCGGCGCGCGAGGACGATCCCAAGACGGGCTCTGAAAATGGAGAGCCAGCGGCGGGTGTGTCCCTGCCGGGGGAGTCTACAGAGAAGCCAGAGACCAGTGCGACAGCATTCCTGAGCCCTTCGGGCCGGGCGGTGGGAACCCTCTCACGGCTGGCACGGGCGTTGCGCCCTCTGAGCCGAAAGGTCTCTGATCCTTTCTCTCGTGTCCTGAACACCGAGGCGACTGTGGAGCGGTTTGCGCAAGCAGCACTGTGTGATCCCTGGGCTGGGTTGGTACTGGTGCTGGAACCCGGTAAGCGCAGGGCCTGGGAGATTGTGCTTCTGGTAGATCAGGTAGAGGGCGAGGCTCCCCCGACCCACTTACTCCTGGAGGAGCTGGCCCGTGAGGTGAAGGAGATGCTCCGCTGGCAGGGGGCGTTTCGCGTGGTGCTGGCTCCCTGGCTGGAGCAGAAAGGCAATACTGTCACTACGTCGGGGCTTGAAAGCCTGGCAAGCGCTACGGGTGACCGGCTCTTTGTGGTGCTGACGGACATGCGCACCTCGGCGTGGGCCAGTGGCTCGGCGCTACTGTGGCTGGGCAAGCTGGCCCGTCATGCCCCCGTGAGTGTCTGGCACACCTTCCCCGAGCGGCTCTGGCGGCGAACGGTCGCAGGTACGCCTCGCTGGCATGTGCGTAACCGGCGACCGGGCACCACAAACAGTCAGTGGCTGGTGGAGGAACGCCCGGGAATCTACTCCAAGCGCCCCAGCGATGTCACACCCGATGGGTTTGTTGACCTGGGACTTCCGATAGTCGCCCTGGAGCCGGAGGCACTGGAGCGCTGGGCACGCTTTGTTGCAGGCGATAGTCGGTTCACCCTACCTGCGATTCGGCTCCGTGTCTCCCTGACGGAGCGCCCCGATCCTCCCCTCCTCGAAGCAGACCCGTTCGCTACTCCCGAGGAGTACACGGTCGAGGAGCGCCTGCGCACCTTCTTCGACCTCGCGTCTCCTGAGGCACAGCGTCTTGCCGGACTATGCGCCGGGGTTCCGCTGACCTTGCCGATTCTGCGCTTGGTTCAGCAGACGTTTATGCCCCGCTCGCATCCAAGTATCTTAGCGGAACTACTGATGAGCCCCCTAGTAGCCCCCCTTGGGCCGGGACGCTTCGTCTGGCGCGAGGGCATCGCGCAGGAGCTGGCGCTACAGGTTCCCGTGCCCGATACGCTGGAGGTGCGCTGGAAGATCGGGGAGTTTCTGGGAACTTCTGCCGAGACAATGACGCGTTTCGAGACGCGGGTTTTGGAGATACAAGAAGGAACTGAGACACGGCTAGAAGGTAAAGGACTGACTGATGGAGAGTTATTTGCATATCTCTCCTCAAGTACTTTAGCCCAACTAGGATTGTTGCGTTCATCAAGCATAGAAGTGAGCCATCAGGAGAAAGTAAACCAAGAAGAAATTATCTTTCAAGACACTCAAGAAGTACAAGAAAACGAACATATTCTTTCTGTATTCACTTCGGATTCTAAACATCCTGTCGCTGATATTATTTTTATTCATGGGCTTGGAGGAAATGGGACTACCTACTGGGGAAAGCCTGATAACTCCAATGATTATTGGTTGCACTGGCTTGGTGAAGACTTAGTAGAATCAAATATATTTTCTTTTCAATATAAGTCTGATATAAATACATTTTCCGGTAGTTTAGTATCACTTAATGATGAAGCTACCAATCTTATTTCTACACTCCAAAATCAAGGGCTAGGAAAACGTCCTATATTTTTTGTTGCTCATAGTCTCGGTGGATTGCTCGTCAAGCAAGCTCTCAGGTTGGGCATGACCCAAAATACCAGTGGATGGGAACTCTTAGTTCGGCAGGTCAAGGGGATTTGTTTCCTCGCAACTCCCCATAGTTCAGATATTTCTAGAGTTATCCAGGCAATCCAAGTCACACAGAGACAATCCTTCATTGAAAGCCATAAGGAACAACTTCGTGAGCTATCACAATGGTACTCCAACAATGCTCCCTCTTTAGGAATTGCTACCGCTGCCTACTTTGAAACACAGAAAACTCTTCCGGATCAAACATTTAAAGCAACTAATGATAGTGAGGAAAATGATAAACAAGGTATAATAATTGTCGATGAAGCTTCAGCCAATCCCCACATACCAGGTGTAAGGCCGATTGCTCTGAACCATGATCACAATAGTTTGAAATCACCAAGAACCAAAAATGATGTGGCTTATCTGAGTATACAACGTTTCCTAAAGTCGGAAATATCAATACTGGATCAAAATGTAACAACACAGCAGGATCTAATGGGTAGCGAGAGAGATGAGTCTAACACATCTGCTGAAGTTGATGTAAGTAGGGTAATACTCAGTAATTCTGATCTTGCTCGTATCATCGCCATACTGGAAAAACAGCCTTATTGGTCAACGAATGCCTCAAGACCCAACTTCCTGAGGCAGGCTTTAGGAAGCGGGACTAAAGCAACTACGCTTATTCAGAAACTGGATCTAGGCGGGGCCCCCACGCCCGCCGCCAGAGAAGCGATCCTAAAGCTGTACGATACAGGACAGAGATACTTCGAGCCGTTTCTGCGCTTTCTTACTTCGGAGATAGTAGATGTTCAAGACCAGAAGTTCTTGATAAACCTCGTTTCTGGTTCAGGTGAGGCTCCTTCTCGTTCCGATGAGGCTTCCCCCGACATCACTCTGTATCTAGTTGGTCGTGGTCGGACTCTGGCTAGCATAGGTCGAGTATTGGAACAAACATTGTCAGGGAAGCAATCCCAAGTGGGCATCGTGATACTACAAGGTGATGTCAAGGTTGATCAGACCCGCGAGTTTCGGCTTCGGCTACGCTGGGATGATACAAGAGGAATTCCGCGTTATGTCCGCATCGATTCCAGCGTATGGAGTAACTGGGACAGTCAGTTCCATGTTGAATTAACGGACTGTTTCATTCATGCCTCTAGTGATCCTGATGGCTCAAAACGCGCTGATTGGTGTTTGCGTGAGGCAATAAAGGCTTTCACTCCACCAGATTTTCGGCAAGCAGGCTCGGCGCAGACTGAGTTCCCTCGTGCGGTTGCTAAACTGCCGTATCGTACCTACTTTCTGCATTACACTTTGGATGGCACCAGAGCGCAGGAAGGCATCGAAAACTACTTGAAGAGCTATCTGAGCCTGTGGAAAGAGATTGGCACTCAGAATCTGACAAATGAGGATAACTCTCCGGTTCGGGTAGTGGTACTGGTTCATGTGAACATACGGCGACGTGGTGGTCATGCTTCAAGTTTGGAGAACCAGATTTGGCGTGCTATTGAACAGGGAATTGGAGCCGCCCGCCCAACAGATCGCGATGTGATTGAAAGTCCGGTTGGACTTTACTTTACCCCAGAGATTGGTGATGTGACTTATAGTGATGCGGAAAACTGGTTAGAACTACTACTGGGTAAAGCACAAAGTGCCCAGCAAGCGGGGTATTTAAGCGCCGAGGGTGTACGCCAACTAGGCAGCCAAGGGGAAGATATGCTGGCGGGACTGTTTCCCAACGAGGATTCGCAACTCCCAATGTGTGATGTTTCCAAGACACTTTTGGGGATCTATGCGCTCTACCAAAAGGCGTGGGGGAACTTTTTCACATCGGACGACTCCAGCCGCCAGTTCAGTCAAGGCTCGATAATAACTCGACGGGGAGTCCTTCTGGCTGTAGACCTGAGCAACTCGACTAAAGGCATTCTCGGTGTAGGGAACGATCCCCAGCAGGCGGCGAATCAGCTACGGGATCTACAGGATCGAATTTATGTCTTCATGCGGAAGAACGGGGGGACTATCATTAGCTTCACAGGTGATGGATTTATCGGCATGATTGAAGAGCACTACTTTCAAGAAAAGACGGCTGAGCACGCGTGGAAGATCACCCAAGGTCTCGCAGATGAGCTACACCAAGCCCTTGAGTTGATCAGGGGAGACCGCATGCCCAATATCTCCATGCGCTGCGCCTTACATTGGGGAGAGGTCTTTGTCTCCAATGCAGGAACCTTGCACGAGCAAGCAATCGGGCGTGATGCGGTCTGTGCCACCCGCCTCTGCGACTGGCTTTCCAAGACACTTGAGACAGCTCTCCCAACGAGCATGCAAGAGCGCACCATCTATGCCGTTACGGGACAGTTCTATGACATACTGAATTTGCAAGCGGAGAACTGGAGCCTATGGCGCTCCGCCGTAGAGCTCAAGGGACTCCCAGATCGCTACCGCATCTACATCCCATCAGGAACCTTTACCCAGAATCGCTAAACCATCTCGCGTCCAAGTAGTGCACCTTATGGTCTACGGAAGGTATCTGCTGACGCGCGTGTACAAACTGCACTGCGCTCATACCATAGGACGAACCGATCATGGGCAATGAACTACTGAGTCAGTGCCGATCTCACCAAAGCGGCTTCAGCGTCCCGACGACGACTCATTCCCTCTTCGAGAGTTGTCCCTACCCAGACACGTTTCATAGCTTCGAGTTGCCTGGCGATTCCATCGTAGTCCTTATTGGGCACCAAGTCTTTGATGGTCTGCATCTCCTTGCGCCGCTCCCCAGCCAGGGACGTTCCTAGATTATATACCAATGATAGTAAAGCCCCTTGAGCATTGGGATGCAATTTCTCCACACCTGGAAAAACGGCTCTCGTCTTTCGCCAGAATTGAACCATCGTCGTGTTTTTGAAGACAGCCAGAGCGTCTTCCCATTCGATGGTTAAATCCTGAAGATTTCCAGCAGCTACTTCAGCAGCTCTGCCTTTCTTGCCAGCACAAGCCATAAAACGTTTGAGTGCGGCAGACTTTCGAGGTTCCACAATGGATGTGGCTCGCAAAGGGTTCGCCGCTCACCGTTCGGAAGATTTTCAGCCTGTCAGCTTAATTCGTTTCGTCGCGCCTCTGGGCCGACGGCGGAGGCTGACCGATGCAACCCCTCAAAGCGCGTAGACATAGGCTCGCGCCTCTCCCCCATCTAAACAAGAAGGCGGTGCCCCGATGAACCGGCACACCGCCCCCACAGAGCAAGCCCTTCTCGCGCCAACGACCGAGCTTGCTGCTAACGTTGATACTTTACCACTATGGCGGCTTCCTGAAGCACGTAGCGACAAAGAAGCACGCCTCGGGGTTCTCATGCGAAACATTCTCTGGCTCCATGCCAACCAAGGATGTCGCGCTGAGAACGAGTTCTTCGCTCACCATCCCACGATGGGCCTGGCTCGCGATGTCTCCACCATCCGCCGGGGCCTTGCCGATCTCGAAGCCTGCGGGCTGATCGTCCGTGAGTTCGATGCCTACGGCAAGCGCACGATTCGCCCCTTGGTCACAGCGGTGGAACTGATCGAAGCGGGCTGGTCGGCACTCGCGGAAGCGATCCTTGGCATGAAGCAATGGCCCGCTGTTGTTCGCGCCATGTGCCGGTCGCTGCTCAAGCGCCTGGGCAAGTGGCGTAGCAAGCTCGATCTCGCCAAACTGGGAGTTCGTGCCGAGCACCTCGAAGCCGCTTCTCAGGATCGGAATTGCGCGGGGTCTGCGCGGACAATTGCGCGGCCTTTTCCTTTAGAAGAGAGCAAAGCGCAGAAGACGACAACAGTACAAGGCACTGGTTCTGCCCCAAAGCCAGCAGGTGTTGTTGTCTCTCCTGTGGAGGTCTCCGAGCCGGAATCTGAAGCGGTGACGGTGGCTGTAGATGCTGGACTCACGGCAGGTGCCGCTCGTCGAGCGGTCGGAGAGAAACCTCTGGAAGCGGTGAGGAGCGCAGTGAAGGCAGCACGGGCTTACGCAGCCTCTCACGAAGTACGGAGCCTGCCTGCCCTGCTCTTTACGGCGATACGTGCCGGGTGGCTCGCGCCCGCGCCATCGTCGAGTCATGCTTCCGATTCGGGGGAACGACCTCAGAGGATCGTGGTCGCACCGGTCCAGATGCGGATAGAGACGGCACCGCGCAAGACCGAACCCGACAGCTCGGCAGCGGCGTGGGAGGCACTCTCGGAGGATCAGCAAGCGGAGCTTCTGGCCGTGGCGCTCGCCGCGGTTCTGACAGACGGCACGGAGCCAGAGAAGTCCCTGGCGCGGCGGCGCGGCGTGGACTCGCTTCCGGTGGTGATGAGGGCAAAGCGCTTGGCGCGAGAGCGGGCTGAAGCCCTGGGAGCAAGCGATGCCGGGTAAGCGGCGCGATGGTCAGCTTTGCCTTCGAGGCATGGCGAGCATCCGGCCTCGCAAGCCTCGCGCCGAGATCGAGGCCCAGGAACAAAGGGCATTCTTTGTATGGCTCCGGCTTCACGCACGGCAGTTCCCAGAGCTACGCTGGGTTCATGCGATACCGAATGGGCTTTGGCTCGGGCCGAAGCGCGGGGCGGACGCCGTCGAGCTAGGGCTGACCGCCGGGGTGTGGGATGTGTTCGTTCCGGTGCCATCGTCGGGGTGCCATGGGCTTTACATTGAACTGAAGTCGGGGCGTAATGGACTGACCGCTGAGCAGGCGGAGTTTCGGGCCGTGCTGGAGCCACTGGGCTTTCGATTTGTGGTCTGTCGAAGCTGGCTGGAGGCAAGAGACACGGTCGTAAAATACCTTGGTTTGGAGAACCTTGGTGGCCGTTGATAGTGGCTTTGGTGGCCGTTGCACAGGGCAGTCCGAGGAAGCCAGGATAGCTTCAGTGAGCACGTCAGACTTGGCGGCAGCAACTATGATAATTTGTACAACCTACTGGGTTAATCATTTGACCCAAACCCAGTAAATCCGCACATCTCGTTACATAAAAAAGGGCCTATCATTATAACTACAAGTTACAATAAATCACTTTTAGTTGAATTTCAGTCAGCCAAAAGCATGGTTTCGCACATCCCGTTACATAAGATTCGGAGGCCCTATCAGGCCCAGTATGGCACGTATCGCGCGAACTTACTCGACATATTATCCGGGTCGTAGGGCTTGATCAGATTCGCCTCGCGGGCTTCTTTCAGGATGCGGGAGACCTGCGTATAGCTCTCTTCGGGGAGGCCGAAACGCTCCCGGAGGGAGGCATTGGTCATCTGCTGGTTGAAGACCCAGCGGAGACCTGCGTGTTGGTAGCAGGCACGAACGCGATCCTGCCGCCCCATCTGCGTGAAGCTCTGGTGGGAGTAGAGAGTGACCACGGTACTGTGATCGGTCGTGGCGAAGTTCGGCGCGGGAAGCTGGAAGACTTCGATCTGGTGGATGGTTTTATCAATGCCCGTTCCGCGCTCCTCGCAGATGTTCATCCGGCGCATGAGCGAGGCGAGAGCTTCGTTGCGGGACCGTGGGGTGATGTCCAGAAACCGCTGAGTATCAATGAGCGGCACACCAGGATTGGAAATCTCCATGCGATCCGTGAAGATCTCGATGATCGGGCTGGTTCCCGAGAGAGTCAGATCCTGGTGGATAAGCGCGTTGGCGACCAACTCACGAATCGCGATGGCAGGGTACATCGGCACTTCTTCGCGGAGCGCCTGGCCGATGACCTCGTTGACGGGAATTCGTGCCTTGATCTCTCGCAGTAGCTCTGGGAAGCCAGTGGCATAGCCCTGATCGAGAACGAACTCTCCTTTGCCCTGCAAGCGCCCCGCACCGGCGTAGGCGATAACCCGTACCGCTTTCCGGGCGAGGCGTGGGAAGAGCGAGAGATTGCGGGCGAAGAGGATCGCCCCCAGGTTCGTGACATCATACGTCCCTGCGTCGGTGCGGACGATGATCTTCTCTGCGATCAGGCGCTCGATAATCCCTGTGCGCTCCGAGGGGCGCGACTGACCAAGGAGCCGGAAGTAGCCGTCATCGTTGATGCAGTCCAGAACTTCATCTGGGGTCAGCCCCTGAAGCGCCATGCCGTCTTCAAAGGCGCTCTGCTCCAGTAGCTTCCAGAGCTCCCGCTCTTTCTCCGGCAGGTCGCGCAGAGGCTTCTTGTAAGAGCCAAGCCGGATGAAGGCTTCTCCCCGCCAGCGAACCGGCATCTGAAGCGCGGCAGGCACCTCGATCAGTACGACGGACTTTCCCTCCTCCGTCCACTGATGCGCCGTGAGATGTAACTTGGGCGTTAAATTCCCCGTCAGCCAGGACTCCAGCTCCTGCGTGCTGTACTTGGCCCTGTGGAAATCAAACGTCGTGCCCACCAAGTTGTGCGTTCCGTCTTCCACCCCCCAGACTAAGTACGCCTGCTCTTTTCCCACCAGCCGCGCCGAGTTCGCGAGCGCCGAAAGGTACTCGCCGATGTCTTGCGGGTCGCTGTTATTGACTTTGAACTCCACCCACTCAGTTTCCCGAGGTAGGGCACGAAGCTCGCGCAGAAGTGAGGAAAGAGTGAGCTGATCCATACATTACTATTTTACCCGTAGAACTAAGCAAACGACTGTTTCATTAATAAAACAGACAGACTTACGCTTCACTTTTCGTGGGTGCAAATAGCAAGTGCACAACCGAATCGGTCACTCGGTATAATGAGACATGAGCAAAAATACGTTTGCCTCTGTCATTCCGCCGCTCGCCGCGTTCGGGGAGTGGCGTACGGCGGGTGAGGATATTTGGAACGAGGCCACGGTCGCCCCGTGGCGCGGGCTGTTCGAGAATCTGGATGACCTGGCCACCGACCTACCCGAATCCGAGACACCGCTCTCCCTCGCTGACGAAGCACTGGCGATCTTTGCGGCTTGCTGGCGCTACGGCTCCTATGCCCACGTGCTCACGAACGGTGCCCCCCTTCTTGGGGCGATCCGGCGCGATCCTGAGGCGGGCAGGATCACCGACTGGGAGATGCGCAGGATTCAGATTGAGTTCACGGCAGCACTGGCGGCCTGGTGGGAGCTGGAAGATACTGAGCCCGGGAAATTACGCCGCCGGGCACGGGCCGCACGGGAGTTTCTGCCGATGCCTGAGTGCAGGATGCTCTCGGATGAGGCGACGATGGAGCACTTAACCAGCAAGGTGCGCCAGCTTCACAAGAATATAGAGGATCCGCAGGAGGCGGAGAAGGTTCTGGCAAAGCAATGGCCACTGCGGCAGGAAGCGAACTCGACCGTGGTTCAGACCTACCGCAACGGGCCGATAGAGTCGTTGCACGCCAACACCACGCGGATACGGAGCTTGCCCGAGTGGCCTCATGTGCGGCGGTTCTATGCTTCTGATTTGAAGCGCATCACCGCCTGGTCAGTCCACCGGCTCATGACACACCTCGCAGCGCGGCGGCACTGGCGCGACGATGGCTACTCCCTCCTCGTGATCAACGGCCTTAGAGACTGCTCGCAGTGGAGCACGAACCTAGAAACTGCGCCTGTGTGCTACCAGCGCATTACCCATTGACAGGCGCTTGTGTGACCTTTGCCCACAGGAGTTGGTATGCGGCATGGAGGCGCTTCTCAAGCTGCTCCATGCGGCGGTAGTGTGCTTCTTCGTCCTCTAGGGTCAGAGGGTCAGGTTCTTTGCCATCGGTTAGCTCGACGGCGGTGAGCATGAGCACCTGGATGTGAATGTCTTTCTCGGGATCGGTGTACCGCTCTGGGTTGTAGCGGCGCGTGACGAGACGCTCGGCCAGTTGGATGTACTTGGGACTCTCCGCCAGCAGGGCCACAAGTTCTGTAAGATCGAAGCGGTCGTCGGGCAGCTCCAGCAGGGCTAGGAGTTCGTCTCTGTCTGTGAGGCCGGTTAGGTTTGCTTGGTGGATTCTGGGAAGGTAGTTCATAGGTTCAAGTCTCTTACGATTCTCCTGAGGGGGTACTGGTTCCAGACACGTCGGCCCGGTGAGCTGGTGGATTGGATGTCGGCGAAGACCCTGGTGGCGGACTATCGGCTTGTGCGAAAGCCGCGGCGCTACCCGGAACGCAAGCTCGAAGCGAGCGATGTGGCCCGCGAGCTTTCCTCGATTGCTCTCTCCTGGCGCCAGGAAGATGCGGTGGGCAGGTTCACCGAGAACATGAAGCTGGCTCGGTTTCAGTGCGAGGCGGCGCGGCAGATATTGGCAGATTAGGGATTCTGATAAAATCGCTACATGGGAAACCTTGCGACCTACCTACAGCACGCCTTTTTAGAGCACTGCCCAGCAGGTTGGAAAGGATCGTACGAAGTTCCCCTACTTGCCCCCGAGTTGGAGAAGACACTGGGATACGCACCGCGTGCTGATGTTCTTCTAGAGCGCATAGATGGCAGTCGGCGTCTCTGGATAGAGTTTGAGATCAGTCGCGCAGATCCGGTCGCCAACCATGCCAAGTTCGCCACCGCGAATCTCTTTCTCCCCCAACCTAAGGCCGACACTTTTCTTTCGATGGTGAGTCCGCACGTCGTTCGTGGCCGACGAAACCTTGCGAGCAATGCAGTCGGTGTCATGCGGCAAATTGGTATGGATGCTTTTCAGACTCTGCTCCTTCCGACCAACTCTGCCAACGAAATCAAGTACCTCAATCACCTCAAGCTGGAAGAGCTGGGGAGTCAGCAACTCAGCATTTCTTCAGAGATCGATCGGGCATTTGCCGTCACAGAGACAATTCTAACGCGCACTGGTCGCCGCATCCATTTTGTCGGTGACTTTCTCGAAGTGGTTCTGAACCTACGGCGCTGGAATCAGGAGATTGCGACAGAGGAAGGCAGAGCAACTTGGGGACGACGAACCGTCACCTACTTCGTCTACGATCCGGTTAGTAGCCTGTTTGCCCCTTCGAAATTTTGTGCCTATATCGCCATACCCGAACGCAACGCACTCGATGCCCAAACCTATCTTCAAACCCGCTCCGAGATGACCATCACCTTCTATGCAACACTCGACCAAACCGACCACCGTTTTGATGGACAACGGGCGCGTAAGCATCTCACACAGCACCTTGCTATGACTGCTCAAGCTTTCTACGATGCTGGTGAACTTCGACACTCTTTTGAGAACTGGCTCGCCGAGCATGGCGAAGCAATCACCGTACACCCACAAGGGGCCGTTTTTCTGATGCCGCCAGCTTGGTTTGTATAGGCGCGGCGATGTAGCAGGCTGGGGAGCTTGGTGGAACCGTGGTGGCCGAGTACGTGGACGAAGGCAAGACCGGAACGAATCTCTCCCGCAAGGACTGGAAGCGCATGCTGGCTGACGCGGCGGGTAAGCGCTTCGATGCCGTTGTGGTCACCTACATGTCCCGCCTCGCGCGTGGCGAGGTCTACCACGTGGCCGAGTATCTCCTGAAGGAAGAGAAAGTCAAAGTCGAGCTGGTCAAGGAGAAGTTCTCCCCAGACATGGTAGGCCAGATGCACAAGCAGATGACCATCATGATGGACGGGCAGTACTGCCGCCAGGTCTCGGACTGGACGCGCACCAAGCAGGGACAGATGGTCAAGCAGGGCTATCACACCGGCGGCGTTCCCACCTACGGCTACCGTTCCGAAACCGTGCCGGGAATGCAGCCCACCACTCTGCCCGGCGGCAAGGTCAAGCCAGCGCCCAAGCGCATCGTGCCCGACGAGCGCGGAGCCCCTATCGTGCGCCGTGCCTTTGAGCTCTACGCTGAGAGCCATA